>Ga0105044_10001824_pt1 | contig 28845 bp, 24 predicted proteins | sample MAT01_FD_78092 | JGI IMG/M metagenome (GOLD analysis project Ga0105044, IMG submission 78092) | Freshwater microbial communities from Lake Fryxell liftoff mats and glacier meltwater in Antarctica - MAT-01 | ecosystem: Environmental > Aquatic > Freshwater > Ice > Liftoff microbial mat | place... | reverse complement strand
CATCCTGCCGCCCTCCTTGCCAATGAGTCACTCCCAGTCCCACCGTGTCAGCTTCGTGTCAGCTTCGTGTCAGCTTTAGGTTGTGTCAGCTTTAGGTTGTGTTGGCTTTAGGTTGTGTTGGCTTTGTATAGTCGGCGTTGAGGCGATTTCTTTTAATTTTGTCGTTGATGATGTCACGCCTACCGTTTCCGTAAGGGTTATGGCCTATAAATCTCCATCTTTGGATAGCTTTAAAGGGCTGGCTCTGTTTACGCCGGGGGGAGATCTGGTGTATTGCATTGACCCCCATAAGCAATCTCGCTGGCATCTCCAACTCTGTGTGCAGTTACAGAAATGGCTCGATTTATCAGAGCCGCCCCATTTCCTCGTCCCGTGCTACACAGCCACGGTCGATTTGTGGCGCGACCCACACACCCAGGAAATGCGCTACCAAGCCGAAGCCTATCCGCTGGTCTTGCGCTATCAGGGGTTGCTAAATGCATTGTTTGGGTTAGACCAGGTTATTTGGCAGGCGGCAGCTCGTCAGGAGGGGATCTGTGAGCCTTGGACGTTGGATAAGTATCGGCAGGAATTTCCGAGTTTATGGGAGAACCACGATCTGGTGGTTCAGTCCCACGAATTATCTATGCAAGCCTATGGAATGGATGAGGGAGCCGCCAACGCTATGACCCAAGCAAACAGCTTTAGCAATAGCCCATCGCCGCTCACCGCCAAAGAGTGGATAGCCTCGGCTCAAGCGCCAGAATCGTCGTCTGGCTATGTGTTGCGGCTTTATATTTCGGGCAGTAGCGGTGTGACCGAAGGAATTTTGCAAAACCTCCATGAAATGTTGGAGCGATCGCTCCAACGCCCCTACACCTTACGCATCGTCGATATTCATAAAAACCCCGAGCAGGCGGAGCAAGACCGAGTTACAGCCACCCCGACATTGGTTCGCGTTCATCCGCTGCCCGTCCGCCGCTTGGTGGGCGATTTGCAGAATGTCGGCCAACTCCTCCAAACCTTTGGCAGCCTCGATTATTAAAGTCTCCTCCTCTATCTGCGCCGCGTTTTAGTTGGATAGCGTTTTAGTTGGATAACGTCATGACTGGGTGCGGTCTGCGGCTAACGTGCCAAGTTGTGCGGGGATGATGACTGCATGGGGCTGGACACCAGCGCCGGAAATCTGGGCTGGGATTTTGTGCCGGGAACCAAGGGGTGTGGCAAGATCCGAGGAGGCGAATCCATGAACGATGGGGAGTTAGTATGTCGCTTCAGGCCTCGAAAATTTTTGATCTGTTGAAGCAGAAGCGTTCAGAATTTGCTCAATTTAGCCAAGAAACGGCTGCGCGGATGAGTGAATACCATGGGGCGCTGGCGGATTTTGTTGAGCAGCCAGAGGTAGAGCGCATGGCGTTGTTAAAGCGCCATGCGGAGATGTTGGGGGCGCGCCCGGTTGAGTCGTTGGCGGCGGCGAAGCAGGGCGTCGTTGCAGCGGGCTTGGTGTGGCAAAGCCGTGAGGAAAGCCATGTTTGGGTGCGCGATCGCCTTCAGGGGGTGACGACGTTTGCGGTGGATGGTTCGCAGATTTACCCTGGCAAAGATTTATCGATTCCGGTGGCGCTGGTGCAAATTGGCTGGTTTGAAAACCCCCACCAAGCCGATGGCAGCTACACGAAGGATGTGCGGGTGGATGTGATGACCCCGGAGGCGCTGCGGGATGAGAATGGAGATTTTGCCGATCGCAAGGTGAATATGCGGCGGTATGAAATGGAAATTGATCGGTTGGTGGAATACATTGAGGCTCACCCTCAAGCCGAAAACTGCCTGCTGTTTTTGGATGGCTCGATGGTGGCGACCTTTGCAACGCGGTTTGATGAGGCTACCCAGAAGTTTTATGTGAATGCGTTGAAACGGCTGTTGCGCGCTAGTGAGCGCTATCAAGTGCCTGTGGTGGGCTACATCGATACCTCCTATGCTGATGACCTGACGTTGATGTTGCGCCGGCTGTATGGCCTGTCTGAGGCCACCATGGTTCATGATGCCCAGTTGGTTAATCGGTTGCCCTTAGAGTGGGGCGATCGCACCTCGTTATTTCGCTGTGAGCGCGCCGAGATCCTCAGTGGCTACGAAGAACAGCAGCATCGTATTGGCTTTTTGTATCTCAAAACCACCCGCGAAAATTACCCCGTGCGTCTAGAGATTCCCATCTGGGTCTACGAAGCAGGGCGATTGGAGCAGATCATAGACTGGGTGCGTGCCGAGGTGATTGTGGGTGGGGGCTATCCCTATGCCATCGAAACCGCCGACCAAACAGCGGTGTTGCAGGCGAGCGATCGCGCCCTCTTCTTCCAAATTGTGCAGGAGTGGGCCGCGCGGGAAAATCTCAAGCTGCGCCTGTCTCGCAAAATGGTGAGCAAAATGCGGCGACGGTGACACCCCTAGCTGGCTCAGATCTCCCCAGAGCTTTAAAGAATTCCAAGTATCCGGAGGAAACTAAGAAAGAGCCGCTTATCATAGCGAAGGTGTCAGTGGGGAGATAGCAATGGGTATGAGTTGGAACCGGAATGGACAGAGGCTTGGCCGCAGATTCAAAAAATGGATGCTAGTGCCGACCCTCAGCGTGATGTCTGGCCTTTTACCTAGTTGGGCGATCGCCAGCCCTGCTACTGAGTCTCAGCCATCGCGCTCACCCCAGACGCGACCCCCAGAAACGCCCCTACCGTGGCAAGTGGGGCAAGTCTCGCCGCCCTTACCCAGCAACCCCAACGATGCCCCCAACGACCCCGACAGCCCCTTCCTCCAACCCTCTGTGCCGCTGCTGATTAGCCCACCAGAGCCATTACCGATGTTAGAGGAGCCTGCGCCAGGGGCACCGCCAACGCCAGGAGACCCGTCTACCCAAACCGTTGAGGTGACAGACATCCAAGTGGTCGGCAGCAGCATCTTTTCAGATGCGGATCTAGAAGCGGTGGTGCAGCCTTTTGAAGGGCGATCGCTCACTGTCGAAGAATTGCGGTTAGTGGCGGATGAAATTACGCAGCTATATCTCAACCAAGGCTATCTCACCTCCCGTGCCGTGTTGGTGAGCCAAGATATTGTTGGGGGCATCGTCGAAATTCAAGTGATTGAGGGCAGCCTAGAAACCATTGAGATCGAAGGCAACCGCCAGGTCAACACCGGCTATATCCGTAGCCGCGTCGCCCTTGGTGCGAACACCCCCTTCAACCAGTTTGCCCTCGAAGACCAACTGCGCCTGCTCCGGCTCAACCCCCTCTTTGACAACGTCGAGGCCAGTTTAAGAGCCGCAGAGGGGCTGGGGCAAAGCATCCTCACCGTGCGCGTGACCGAGGCCAACCCCTTTTATGGCTACCTGGGGTTTGACAACTACTCCCCCGCGAGTGTGGGGTCTGAGCGCATGACCCTGGGCTTGGGCTACCGTAACCTTACGGGCATTGGGGATGAACTCAGCGCCACCATCCGTCGCACCACCACCGGAGGCGGGCGGCAATATGACTTTGGCTACCGGGTGCCGCTCAATGCCATGGATGGAACTCTATCGCTGCGGGTGGCTCCGAGCGACTTTACCATCACCGATCCTGCCTTTGAAGCGCTCGATATCAACGGCAGCACTGATTTCTATGAAGTCAGCTTTCGGCAACCCTTATGGCGATCGCCCCGCGAAGAATTTGCGCTCTCTTTGGGCTTTAGCTACCGCGATGGTGAAACCCTCTTTGGCGATTTTATTCTCGACTCTAGCACCACCTCGGTGATCCGCTTTGGGCAAGATTTAGTGCGCCGCGATGTGCAAGGAGCTTGGGCGGTGCGATCGCAATTTAGCCTGGGCACCGAACTTTTCGATGCCACTACCCTTGGCAACCCCAATGGCCAGTTTTTTAGCTGGCTGGGGCAACTCCAGCGGGTGCAAATTCTCAACCCCAACAACTTACTCATTCTCCAAGCCGATCTCCAACTGACCCCCGACGCCCTCCTTGCCTCCGAGCAGCTTGCGATCGGTGGGGGGCAATCCCTCCGAGGGTTTCGGCAAAATGCCCGCCTCGGTGACAACGGCTTCCGCCTTTCCATCGAAGACCGCATCACCCTCGCTCGCGATGAGGCCGGAGCCTCAATCTTCCAACTGGCACCCTTTGCTGACATTGGCGCAGTTTGGAATGATGGCAACAACCCCCAAGATACCCCTGATCAAAACTTCCTGGCCGGCATCGGCTTGGGCGCTCTGTGGGAAGCCTCCCCTAACCTCAGCATCCGTCTCGATTCCACCCTGCCTCTGATCGATCTCAATGACCGAGGGGAAAATGCCCAGGATCTCGGCCTTTATTTCAGCGTCAACCTGCGATTCTAAAAGCCTGACGCTAAACGCTGAAATGGCGAATTTTAGTGGACTCTGTGGGTCGGTTGCTCAGTTTATAGGCTGGATGGCGTTCAATGGGATGTCGCCGAACTTAGGGGTCTATGGGGTTAGGACAGACCAGCGTCATTCCCGTGAAAACGGGAATCCATGGGTTGCACGACTCTCAAGATGGATTCCCGCCTGCGCGGGAATGACAGGTAAATGGCCTAAGCTGTCCTAAGCTTTATGACTATGGCTATATTATGACTATGGCTATATAAGGGGCGATCGCCCCCTAGCCTACAGAATGTCTTAGCCTAGACACCCGAATTTTCGTTAGACAAGGAGCGATAGAGGTCTTGGAGCGCTATTTCCGTTGGCTCGTAGGTGGCTAATACCTGCACCATGTGGTGGGCTAACTCGTCATTTGATAGATGTTCAGATGCGTCTTCTAGGAGCCGACATAGCTCCGAGTAGGCCATCGCGCCCACAATTGCGCTGCTCGACTTCAGCGTATGCACGGCGCGAACCATGGTAGGGCGATCGCGCTCTGTGATCGCTACCTTGAGGGTGTTCAGTTGCCGAGGGGTTTCGTGTAAGTAGCAGTCGATCAGCTCGATCAAAATTTCATCGGCGCTTTCTCCGACATCTTCGCGAAACGCTTCTAATACGCTGTGGTCAATGATTTCGTGGGAGATGAGGGTGAGCATGGTCGCCAGATCTTGAGATCGGCATTGCTCTAAAACCTGGGCGAGGGCTTGGAGCCGGATTGGTTTGCTGAGGTAGCCATCCATCCCAGCCGCTAGGCATTCATCGCGATCGCCCTGCATGGCGTTGGCCGTCACCGCAATCAACTGAGGGCGCTGGGCTGGCCACCGCTGGCAAATTTTGTGGGTGGCCGTGATGCCGTCCATTTCTGGCATTTGCACATCCATCAACACCACATCATAGGAATGAGCCTCTAACGCTTCCAAGACTTGGAGGCCATTCCCCACCACATCGGCCTCATGACCCAGGCGTTCTAACAGGCGCAGAATGACTTTTTGGTTCACCGTATTGTCTTCGGCCACCAAGATTCGGAGGGGATCGGTGGTTCGTGCCGGAGACAGGAGAGACAGGTGAGTAGGGGCGATCGCCCCTGACCCAAACACCGTTTCCAAAACGTTATAAAACTGCGATCGCTTCACGGGTTTGCTCAACCGCCCCGCCCAACGCAGCGACTCTAAGGCCGGATCTGCGCCCCCTAGCGGAGTCATCAAAATCAACGGCACCTCATCCACGGGCAGTTGCTGTAATCGATGCAACCCTGGCAGATGATGATCCACCAGCACCGCATCAAACCCTGCCCCCTGCTGCAACCACTCCAACACCGCCTCGCCAGACTCAGCCACGCAGGAGGGCATTTGCCAGCGCTGGGCGCAGAGGGTAATGTGATGCTGATATACCGGGCTAGCGTCGGCAATTAAGATCCGCCGACCCATCAGCGCCGAGTTTGGCAGCCCGGGGGTAACGCCAGATTCAGGGGCGATCGCCTGCACCACCACACTAAAGTAAAACGTAGAACCAGTGCCTGCTTCACTTTCGACCCACAAGCGCCCCCCCATCAGCTCGCTCAGGCGTTGGCTAATCACCAGCCCCAGCCCCGTCCCGCCATACTGCCGATTAATCGACGAATCGACCTGGCAGAAGGGTTGAAACAGGCGATTCAGCCGATTTGCAGGAATCCCAATTCCCGTATCTTCCACCGCAAACCGCACGGCATATCGCAGATCGGCTCCCGATTGCAGCGCCGCCGAGAGCGGACGGGCATCTACCGCCACCGTGATATGGCCGTGATGGGTAAACTTGACGGCATTGGAGAGCAAATTTACCAAAATCTGCTGCAACCGCTTCGCATCTCCTAACACCCGAGCGGGCACCTCAGGGCTCAGGGCATAGGACAGATCCAAGCCCTTTTCGGCGACTTGGGGCGCAATCAAATCAATGGCCGTTTCGAGGTATTCGGGCAGATCAAAGGGGGCTGCTTCGAGATCTAGCCGCCCCGCCTCAATTTTGGAGAAATCGAGCACATCGTTAATGATGGCAATCAGCGTCTCGCCACTGTGCCAAATCGTGTCTACAAAGTCTTGTTGTTGAGCCGTGAGGGACGTTTCGCGCAACAACTCCGTCATCCCAATCACCGCATTCATCGGCGTGCGGATTTCGTGGCTCATGGTGGCCAAAAAGTCGCTCTTCGCTTGGTTTGCACATTCGGCTTCCCACTTCGCCTGTTCGAGCGCAAGATTCGCTAGCCGCCGCTCCGTAACATCTACCCCAGTGCCCAACACCCGATGGGGTTGACCGTCTGAGGTCGAATCAAACACTGTTTCGCGCAACCGCAACCAGCGCCATTCACCACTGGCATGGCGAATGCGGATCTCCAGCTCTAACACATCGCCATCCTGCATCTGATCATGCTGGTGTTGGTGCTGATGAACCAAAGCTTGGTCATCCGGATGCACCAAGCCCATCATTTCTGCCTGGCTCATACCCTGAATCTGGTGAGCGAGATACCCCAAAATATCGTTGATCTGACGATTGATAAAGACAACCCGCTGCTCTGAGCGGTCAAACAAATACAACAGATTCGGCGTCGTTTCGAGAATGCGTTGGATGAAACGCTGGTTTTCTTGGTGGGTGGTGTCAGCCTGTCGCCAGTCTCGCAGCAACCGCTCTCGTTCAATCACCTCTTTCTGCAGGTACTCGCGCTCGGCTATGAGTGCGTCGAGCTGTGCTTGCACCAGCGGCGAGAGGGCAGCAGCAGCCATAGCCTCTAGCGCAGACTGATCAGACTCTAGCGGAGAACCCTGATGGGATGAATAGCGCTCTGATGGATCGGGCGAAGGGCGAGGGTCACTCATAAGGGTGTGACAGGGTAGGAGAGTGGGAAGACCAAGAAAGAGGACTATGCAAGCTTCCTATCCAGGGTAGACGCTGATATTAGGGTTCCACAAAATCGGCAAAACCCATCAGACTGGCATCAGGCGATCGCCCAAGGTTCCCTATCATACACGCCAGCTCTCATCCCTCACCCAATGACCAGGTCAGGGGTAGGAGATTAGGGCTGGGGCGATCGCCCAGACCCCGACAGGGAAAGCGATTAGGCGCACTGGAGCTAGACCCCAGAATGCAGCACAGATCTCCTATGATTGAATAAGGATTGTGATTGAGAAGATTCGTCTTGGGAAGATTCATTCTGGGAAGATTAAGAGAATGAAAGAATTGGCGGAAAGAGTTTACTCCAGTCCGCTCAGAACTTTTACCTCACAGATCCCTCAACCGTCCGATCGCATGACTCTAATCTCAAAAGTCTGATCGCATGACTCTAATCTCAAAACCCTAATCTCAAAATTCTGATCCCGCAACTGTTCGTCAGAGCGTCCATCCGGTTCCTTTCATTTTTACCCCAACCCCGATTTTTATGGATCTTGAGGTCGCCGACCAGGTGATGGATTTGTATGCTGATGTTGATCGAAAGATTGAGCAGTTTCAGGCTGACACCCAGCTCCAATGCCCAAGTGGGTGTGGCTGGTGTTGCCAAAGCCCCGAGGTAGAAACAACGCCGCTAGAAATGCTGCCCCTGGTGCTCGAACTTTTCCGTCGAGGCGAGGCCGACACCTGGATGAGCCGCGCCCAGACGGCTCATTACCAAGGCTCCTGCGTCTTTTATCAGCCAGACCCTACCCTGGCCAACCAGGGCCGCTGCCAAGTCTATCTCTGGCGACCTACCCTTTGTCGGTTGTTTGGCTTTGCCGCCGTGCTTGATAAGCAAGGGCAACCGCAACTGGCCACCTGTATCAAGCACAAAGAGCATAGCCCTGAGCAAGTGCAAGGGGCCGAGGGGGCGATCGCCCAAGGCACCGCGCACCCGCCCAATTTTGCCGAAATCACCCAACAGGTCACAGGGCTAGACCCGACCCTCGGCCAGCACCAATTACCCATCAACGAAGCCCTCGCGGTTGCCATAGAGCGGGTCGGCCTATATTTTCAGATGACCGCAGAGCAAGCCCTCACCCCAGAGTGATCCCCGTTTCACTATTCCAACGCAAGGCCAAACTCTTCCAGCTTTAAGGGTTGGGGAGCCTCCAAAATTGAGGGGAGTGAGATTAGAAATCTCACTCCCCTCAGAAAAATGCAGAATCCGGATCAGAATTACCTATGCCAGAACTGCCTAGCTCAGAATCTCCTAGCTCAGAATCTCCTAGCTCAGGATTGACCGGGAGGTTTGGACTGGAGGCTAGGACTGGGAGGCTTAGAGGCGATTCGTTAAGAGCTTTTGTACCGCTTCCACAATTTGGGGTGGTTGCACGATGGTGAGGTTCTCTAGGCCACCGTTGTAGGGCGTCGGGATGTCTTGAGACGCTAAACGGATCACAGGGGCATCCAATTCATCGAAGAAGCGATCCATAATCGAGGCACTGAGTTCTGCCCCAATCCCACCCGATTTCATGCATTCCTCCACGATTACGACACGGTGGGTTTTGGCGATCGAGGTGCCAACGGTTTCGAAGTCGATGGGCTTTAATGAAATTAGGTCAATGACTTCAGGGTCATAGCCTTCTTGTTCGAGGGTTTTGACGGCCTGGGTAACGTGGTGGCGCATCCGCGAGTAGGTCAGAATGGTGACATCTTTGCCCTCGCGCACCATTTCTGCCTTGTCGAGGCGCTGCACATAATCGCCAGCGGGCAAGTCTTGCTTCAAGTTGTAGAGCAACACATGCTCAAAAAACAGCACGGGGTTATCATCGCGGATGGCCGCTTTGAGTAAGCCCTTGGCGTTGCGGGGGGTAGAACAGGCTACCATTTTTAGCCCCGGCACCCCTTGGAAGTAAGCTTCGAGCCGCTGCGAATGTTCGGCACCCAGTTGCCGCCCCACCCCACCGGGGCCACGAATGACCAAGGGAATTTTGAAGTTGCCACCGGAGGTATAGCGCAGCATTCCAGCATTGTTAGCAATTTGGTTGAAGGCCAACAGCAAGAAGCCCATGTTCATCCCTTCGATGATGGGACGCAACCCTGTCATTGCCGCACCTACGGCCATGCCGGTGAAGCTATTTTCGGCAATGGGGGTGTCGAGCAGGCGCAAGTCACCGTATTTTTGGTAGAGGTCTTTGGTGACTTTGTAGGAGCCGCCATAGTGGCCAACGTCTTCCCCCAGCACAAATACCTTGGGGTCTCTAGCCATTTCTTCGTCGATGGCCTCTTTGAGGGCGTTGTACAGGAGGGTTTCTGCCATCAGTTTTTACAGATCAGATAAGGATCAATAGATTCGTTCAATCTAAGATAGTAGCGGTTTGGGATTACGATCGGTTCAATAATTGCAGAATTCCTTAGAAGAATTTTGCAAAGTTTTAAAGTCGTCTAGGTAGCCGCTTGCGGTGAGGGGAGAAAGGCGTATGGCTGAACAGTCTGTTTTTGGGGCAAAAGGTCAGGCTCTGATCAAGGTATTGAAGGGACGTTGGAATCGTTCGAACGTCTCGCGGGGGCTGGTCTTGATGGGGTTTACGATTGCCTTAATACTCGCTTTGGGAAATTTGGGGGCGATCGCCCAACTGACGCCCCAGTGGCAAATTAACATCGCTTCTCAGAAAAAACCAGTGGTCGCTAACCCCGAGCCAACGCCGCGCCAATCGCCATCGGTGCAGTTTCGGGCGATCGCCACCCGCAATTTTGCCCCCCGCGAAGAGATGGCTCCTGCTGACCCCACCAACTACGGCGAACGGTTTTTAGTCGATGCCGCTGGCAACCCAGTTTATAACGAGCCTATCGTGGTGCTCCATGAAACCGTGGGGTCGGCTCAAAGCGCCATCAACACCTTCCAACGGCGCAACCTGCGCGATGCTGACCAGCGTAGCTACCACGGCCTCATTCGCCGTGACGGCACGGTCGTTTACATTGTCGCCCCCGAATACCGTGCCTTCGGAGCCGGAAACTCCGTGTTTGAAGGGACTTCCGGCACTGAAACGGTGCGGACTAATCCCAGTTTTCCGCCCTCTGTCAACAACTTCGCCTATCACATCTCCTTTGAAACCCCATCCGATGGCCGTGGCAACCAATCGCGTCACAGTGGCTACACCCGCGCCCAATACCAATCAATGGCATGGCTGACCGCCCGCACCGGGGTGCCCCGCGAACGCATTACCACCCACCAATCGGTCGATCGATCAGGTAGCCGCCGCGATCCCCGGAGTTTTGATAGTGCCCTGTTCTTCTCCCTATGGCAAGACTTTGTAACCCAAATGAACGGGTAGATCCCCTTCAACGACCAGCCTTCCAGCATCCAGAAACGGCTTGTGAGAGGGGGCGATCGCCCTCCCTTTCCCTTCCAGAGAGAGACGACTCTAGCCTTCTCCAACCTCCAGGTTGGTCTAGGGCTTGGGGATCAAGGTAGGCTGGATGGGGATCACGATGCATTTGGCACAGTATTGGGTAGAACGCGCATGAAAATTGGGTTGATCGGAACCGGCTTAATGGGGCTACCCATGGCGCTGCGGTTGCAGACGATGGGGGCTGAGGTCATCGCTTGGAACCGATCGCCCCAACCGTTAGCTTCTGGGCAGGCGGCAGGCATCCAAGTGGCAGGCTCAGTCGGTGAGGCGATCGCCCAATCAGAGGCCACAATTCTCATGCTGAGTGACGCAGAGGCGTTGCGATCGGTGTTGCTAGAAGCCCCTACGGCTGAGAAATTGGGCGATCGCACGCTGATTCAAATGGGCACCATTGCCCCACAGGAGAGCCGAGATCTAGAAGGGGCGATCGCCCGCTTGGGTGGCACCTACCTCGAAGCCCCGGTGTTGGGCAGCATCCCGCAGGTCGAGTCAGGTACCCTGCAAATCATGGTGGGCAGTTCGCCAGAGCAATTTCAGCGCTGGAGTCCGCTGTTACAGCTTTTGGGAACCCCTCTGCATATCGGGACGGTGGGGAGCGCCGCCGCCCTGAAGCTCGCCCTCAATCAACTGATTGCCTCCCTGACCGCAGGGTTCTCCCAAAGTCTGGGGTTTATTGAGCAGCAGGGGGTTTCGGTCGATACCTTTATGACGGTGCTGCGCGGCAGTGCGTTGTATGCCCCCACCTTCGACAAAAAACTCGATCAGATGCAAACCCGCCTGTTTGACCACCCTAATTTTCCAACCAAGCACTTGCTCAAAGACGTGCGGTTATTTTTACACGCGGCTCAATCGGCTGGTTTGCGGGTTGATAGCCTCGATGGAATTCGCCAACTCTTAGAAGATGCCTGTGACCAAGGGCTGGCAGAGTCGGATTATTCTGCCCTGTTCGCTACCATGAACCCCCAGCCTTAGACCGTATTCCGCGCATCCTCGGCTACGTAAATCTGGCAGTTCTAAGGGCATGGAGCGGTGCCGTTGAGTAGTGATCTCAACCCGGTTGGCAAGCGCCTAAAATCTATCTGGGGATTGCGACCATCTTCCATCTTCTGTGAGCTTCCAAAACTGGACACCACAAACCCAGACATCAATTATCAAACATGTGACTGAGCGATCCCGCTAATATCTATTCACATTGATCGCTACTCGCCTTGATTTTGGTTCTTGCCAATGTCTCTCGCTAATGTCTCTCGCTAATGTCTAAAGACGGCCTAACTTTTCCGGCGGAGTTGGGCTGGGATGCGAAGATTCAGAGAGTTGGGCAGCGGCCTGTGGGCTGAGACTGCCGAGAAAAAGCGTGGAGGAATGGGTAAAAATCCCGCTAGGATGGATGCCCAAGGACTACCCAAGGCTTTCCCAGATAGCCTGAGACAGGACGGGTTACCCCGCAATGTTGTCATCAACCTCATGCCCGTGATTCGGAGATGGATCTACCATGCTCAAGTCTTTGCCCCCTAAAACTCGCAATTCTTTAGTGGCCGTGGTGGCTGGGACGGCGATCGCCCTTGGCCTCGGCAGCTATTTTGGGGCGCAGTTGGCGCGGGGGCCCGTGCGTTTGGGGCAAGCCCCGCTGCCTGCCGGAGTCACGGTGGTGCCAGCAGAGGCCGTGCTCACCCTGAGCGTTACGACTGAAGCCAGCCAGTGGCAACGGATGCGAGCCTTAGGAAATGCGGCCTCGCGGGCACAGATGGATCAGCAATTAGTACAGTGGCGCGATCGCCTCTTGGCTCAGCGCGGTCTTAACTATGCCCAAGACATTCAGCCTTGGGTGGGTAGCGAAATTACCTTAGCGGTGCTGCCCCTCCGGCAACCCACCCCCCCAACGGCGGAGCCAGAGGTCAGCCCTGAAGGGGCACCCGAGGCAGAGGCGGAGACCCCAGACAATGCGGAGGAACCGGCGGCGGCTAATCCCCTCTTACCTGAACTGACCGATGATATTTGGGATCCTCAACAACCTCTACCGGTGGTGGCGATCTTGCCCATTGCCAATGGAGCGCAAGCCCAAGAATCGTTGACCGCCGCCACCGCCGATCGTCCGACCACGGAACGAGACTACGAAGGGTTTAGCATTCGGGAAATCAATGGAGAGGGGGATCAGGACTTAGCCGCCACCGTGATCAACAACGAGTTTGTGGTGGTGAGCCGCGATGGTGCGACCCTAGAGCGGGTGATTGATGCCTATCAGGCGGGGGAGGTCTTGCTGGACGTAGCCAACTATCGGGATGCGATCGCTGATGTGAGTAGCGGCTCCTCCTTTCTCCGGTTTTATCTCAATGGTGAAGCGTCTCGGCAGGTGGTGGCCGACAACACCCTACGCCCCTCCCCGCTGGTAGCGCTTTCGCCCCTCCAGCGCAACCAGGGCATTGTCGGTAGCCTCACGCCGGAGTCAGAGGGTTTGCGGATACAAGGGGTGAGTTGGCTGCCCGAAGCCACTGACCTGCGCTATGCCACCACAAACCGCGCGGGGGCTTTGCCCAATCTGCTCCCGACCCAAACCCTTTTGCTGCTCTCTACCGATAATCTCACCCAATTTTGGGAGAGTTATCAGCAAAACTCTAGCCTCAACCCGGCTAACCCCTTAACCCCCAGCACCTTTGAGCAGGGCATCAATAGCCTCACGGGGTTAGACCTAGCGGCAGATCTGCTGGCTTGGATGGATGGCGAATTTGCTGGCAGCCTTGTCTCGATTACTAACCCCGGAGCCGAGCCACAGGTGGGCTTTGTGCTAGCCGCACAAACAAGCGATCGCCCGGCGGCTGAGGCTAGCTTTGCCAAGCTCGATACGGTGATGGGCGATCGCTACCGATTCCAAGTCACCAAGGCTGATATTGAGGGCACCCCGGTCACCACCTGGGTGTCTCCCTTTGGCTCGCTCACCCTCACCCATGGCTGGCTCGAAAACGACACGGCCATTCTCGTGGTGGGTGCAGAGACCCTCAAAACCTTAATTCCCAAACCCCAAGATACCTTGGCAGATAATCTTGGGTTTCAGGCCACCCAACCGTCGCCCCTGGGTGCCCACAACGGACATTTTTTTGTGGATTTAGAAGAATTACGGCAACTCGGAGGAGCCGTGCCATTGCCCACCCTGCCCGATCGGAGCGGTGCTTTGGTGGGCGCAGTGCGACAACTTGGCATCACTACGGCCATTCGGGGCGATCGCTCTACCCGCTTTGATCTCCGCCTACGGCTTTACCAAGAAGGCGAGGTTTCTCCCCTCCCAGCCAGCCCAGCCAACGATTGAGATGAGCCGCCGCTCACTTCTATCTCTCAGACTTCTATCTCTCAGACTTCTACATCTCAGATTTCTACATCTCAGAGATAATCTCTCGGTGGGCAGCTCTATTTTCAGTCAAGCTCTGAGCGGGTGGCAACATGGCTGGCTGGGGTTGGCGGCGGGGTTGGCGATCGCCCTCCTAATCGGGTGCTGTGGAAGCTGGGCTGATGGACTATTGGGGCGATCGCCTTCTGGGCGGATGCAGATTTACTGTCAACTTTCATGGACAGAGTGCAAAACCTTGGTGCGAAGTTAGCCTGAAGGCTCATGCAAATCTCTAGAATCCAACGAACATCTACAAATTACGGGGCTGTTTTCAACAAGATGACTGTGTGGCGATCGCCAAAAAAAAGAGCCACATCTAGAAGTGGCTCTTTCCTTGTTTTTTAGACTGAGTCAGAGAGAAATCGATACAACTGAGACGTTGGGTTGGGCTATCCCTTACCCCTAAGCCTGTAGGCATCTACCTAGAACCGCTCACCATTTTTCTGGGGATGGCATAGCTTGGAATGGCCTAGATGGATGACCTATACGGTTGCGGCTCCTAGCATTTGAAGCCGACTATCCCTAACGTTATCTCTAATTTTGTCTTTGCCGAAATTGTCTTTGCCGAACGAATTGCCTTTGCCAAACGAATTACTTTTGCCGAACGAATAGTGAAAAAGCTAGTCGTCGTCATAAGAGCCAATCGTCTAAGAGCCATAGTCAATGGCTAAGCCGTCATGAGGAAGCGCCTAGCGCTGTTTGAGCGCTTGAGGAGGTGGCATGACCACTTTCGTTGCTAGACCTAAGGATTTGAGTCCTCGAATTGCCCACCAAGTCATGTCAAATTCCCACCACTTGATCCCTGCGGGAGCTGCGTTGGGATAGGTATGGTGGTTGTTGTGCCAGCCTTCGCCATAGGCGAGGATCGCCGCCCACCAAAGGTTGCGGGAGTTATCTTCAGAATCAAAATTCCGATACCCAAACATGTGTGTGGCGGAATTGATAAACCAAGTGGAGTGCCAGAGGAGTACCGTTCTGAGGAAAATGCCGTAGATGACAAATGACCAGCCACCGGCTAAGTAAAGAACAATGCCGATGGGAATTTGAAGAGCCATGCAGTAGCGATCAAGCCAGCGATAGTAGGGATCGCGAGCCAAGTCAGGAGCATAGCGTATGTACAGCTTGGGGTTGAAATATTCTTCGCGGGGATAAACCATCCAAAGGAGGTGACTCCAAAGGAAACCACGGGTAGATGAATAGGGATCTTTGACCAAATGCTCGGTGTGAGCATGGTGCAAACGGTGGCTGCCTACCCAAAAAATAGGGCCGCCCTGCAGCGCGATAGAACCAATAGTAGCCAAAACATATTCTAGCCACTTGGGAACTTGGAAGCTGCGATGGGTGAGCAGCCGATGGTAAGCTAGGCAAATTCCAATGCTACCGGTCAGCCAATGCCCAACAATGGCAATGCCGAGGGCAGTCCAAGAAAAGAACCAAGGAGCCAAAAAGGCTAGAGCGTGGTAGACCACAAAAAAACCTACGTGCCCCCAGCTTAGAGCAAGGGGCTTTTCTTCTTCTTCGCCCACTAGCTTCGGCTCAACAGAACTCAAAGACATAAAAAACTTTCCTCTTGAAAGCTTGCACCGGCCATAGCCCTTCCTGCGCGACCCGATACCAAAACCTTTTTACAGTTGGGTCTCAGACATAAAAAAAGCTCGGAGCCTTTAGCAGATCTCCCAGATCGATTTCTCCCAAGCTGACTTTCCCCTGTCCTCAAGAAAAAAGATCGCTACAGTAGAGTAAATGCAAGCATGACTTACACCTTGAGCATAACAGTCCTTCGTTTATTGATGCAAGTCTGACTTGCATTTCTTGTATGGCCTATCGACGAACCTCGGCCCACCAGCGGCTTATGCAGGCTGCTACTCAACTTTTTATTGCCCAGGGCATTGCCGAAACCACCACTCGCCAAATTTCTGATCTGGCTGAAGTAAATGAAGTTACGTTGTTTCGTCACTTTGGCAGCAAGCATGGCTTGCTCCTAGCCATGATGGAAGATCCAGAGATGTTAGCCCGGCTGGGCATGGCTTTGGGGCAGCAAACATGCCAGATGAGTAGCATAACCCAGGCCATTAAGAGCTACGCCAATGTGCATTTACGCTCGTTGGCACAGGTGCAAGAGTTTGTGCGATCGCTCATCGGTGAGGCGGGGCATTATTCTATCGAAAACCGTAAAGCTCTGGGGCGGGGCATTGGACAGGCTAACCGCTACACGGCGCAATATCTAGCCAATGTCTTAAGCCAAGAGCATTTACAAACCCGGATGCCCCCCGAGAAGTTAGCCAGTTTGCTCAATAGTTTGCTGCTAGGGTATGCCGTTTTAGAGTTTAGTAGTGAATTTCATGAACTTTGGCAAGACCGAGACAACTTTGTGGATGGTCTTGTCCAGCTTTTTTTATATGGGGCATTGCTAGAAACAGAATCGCTGGAGGTGGCGGAGTTGCCCGTTCATCTGCCGACAACCTTAGACTTGCCAGCAGGGCTGGTGCATGAAATTTTGCGACGGGCAGAGCGCTTTGGAGCCTGTGACTATGCAATGGCTTACGTGCTTTTTGCGGGAGGTCTTAGTGCGATGGAGGTCGCTGCCTTAGAGCGATCGCACTTCTACAGTGACGATCATCATCAGTGGTTGCAAATTCCACAGGGCAACATTCGCCAAGCACCGCTGAATCAATGGATTGGGGGGCAGCAGTATGGTTGGCTACCCAACAACCCCTTAACCCAATGGCTCGATAGCCGCACCGATAAAACGCCTAAGTTATTTGTTGATGAGAAGGAACAGCCGTTGTCTGCGGAAGACATTTACCAATATTGGCAGCGTTGGGTGCAGGGTTTAGTCACTCCTTTTGGATCTGTGCCAACCCTCGAACAACCCTGGGCAACTTGGTGTGTGGAAATGTTGCTGAGGGGGATGAGTGCGGAGGATCTAGCGGATTTGGCTGGGCAAGATATTACCAAATTAGCGCCATTTGTGGGGCGCGCCAAACAACGCCGCGCCATGCGAGTGGCGATGCAGCTTGATCAGCAACATCCTGTTGTTTGAGGCTGCGATCGCCCCCTCGGGCAGAGCAATGGAAATCAGCAATGGAAATCAGCAATGGAAGTTATCGCCCTTAGAAACGGCGCTGGGTTAACGGCTCTATGCTGATTAGGTCGTGTTCCTAATTGCAAGGGCTGTCATCACCGGTTAGCTGGCTTTGGCGGGTGTCCGTAGGTCAAGCAGAGACAGCAGGCGATCGCCATCAAAATGGGTAGCCATCAATTGTTGAATGGTGGCCACCTTGATGGGTTCATGGAGCCGCACTTGGCCAAAGGCGCGGTCAATGATTTCTACGGTCGAGAGGGTATCGAGATCGACGGATAGAATGGGGATCTCTAGCTCCTCGGCTTTGCTCAAGATGGGCTTACTGGGCGGGAGTTGCCCGGTCAAAATCAAGCAATGGGTGGAAGTTTCGAGGGCGGCTAGTTGGATATCGGTGCGATCGCCCCCCGTCACCACCGCCATATTGCGTGCTTGGCGGAAATACTTCAGTGCCGAGTTAACATTCATCGCCCCAATTTTGAGGCTTTCAACCAACAAGTCTTGGCGCTCAGGGCAGCATAGAACCTCGGCCTGCAACTGATGCACGAGCTCTCCCACACTCACGCTCCGCAACACATCACTGCGGGGCAAAACCGCCAACACCGGAATGCCACGGTTCTCTAAAAAGGGGCGAATCTCAGTTTCGACACGCTCAATCTGATCCTTCGGGACATCGTTGATTAAAGCACCCATGAGGCGATCGCCCAATCGCCGCTGCGCCATCAGTAACCCATCCACCACCAAATCAGAATGATACCGACTGACCAACAACACACGGGCTTCTAAGGTTTTGGCGACCTGCGAGAGTGATAAATCGAACAGGCATCCTTCTTCAAAATTGCCAGCCGCCTCTAAGACTGACAAATCGCCCCCCGTTGCCGCCAAATGGGTTTGTAGTAGGGTGGGGTAATGGGTCTGATCAACCCCAGAAATGCGATCGCGAATGGTTTTGGGGTTTAACGACAGCAGGGTTGGCGTAATTCGGTTTTCTGACAGCCCGAGGGTCTGCGAAATAAACCGCACATCTTCGTCAAAGGCATCGTTTTGCTCACTGAGGTAGGTGCCAATGGGCTTGCCATAGCTAATGTCTAGCCCCTGTTGTTGCAGTTGGTGGGCAATTCCTAAAATGGCAGCAGATTTTCCGCTGTAAGCTTCACAGGATCCCACTAATAAATGCTTTACCGCCACGCTAAACCTACCCCTTGCTGGCCTGCCCCAGCCCCAAAATGTGCCATTCAAATTTGATTTTAATCTAGGCTAACCTCTACCCCAAAAGCCTAGCTTTTTCTCCGAGTTCTAGTTTTTCTCCGAGTCCTAGTCAGGGTTTAAGCCGCTACCAGCCCAGATTTAGATATAGAGGCTACCGTCCGCCCCCATCGTTGGCTGTAAGCTCCCAATTTTCTTGCCGATCCGGTGGGTTTTTAATCGCCACGATCCTGATATTTTCCGAGGTCAACCCTCTGGCAAGAAACATCCGGTCATCCTATCACGGTTCCAGAAACCTCCCGGCGTCAATTCCTCCATGCACAGCCGCGATCCCAGGACTCACCGACGATAAACCGATTTGCAACACACTTGTTTGGGGCGATAACTTTGGGGCAGATATAGCTGTAGCCATAATCCATAGAACACATGATCCATAGAACATTTATCTGTCATTCCCGCGCAGGCGGGAATCCATCTTGAGAGTCGTGCAACCCATGGATTTCCATTTCCACGGGAATGACGCTGATATCTCCTAAATTTTGTGACTCCTAAATTTTGTGACTCCTAAATTTTGTGACTCCTAATTTTTGTGACAATGGCTATATCTACGAATCGCTTGAAACAGACCCGCTTTAAAACCTTCATCCACGGTTCGCAGCTAGGCTACCCGCTCTTGGGGCTGGGAGCCTTATCCGGTTGCAGGTGCTGGAGGGGCGATCGCCCTTTCCCAACTTCCGCTCAGACATGACAGGCACATCGTCAAACGGCCTAGGAATTGCCCAAAGATTGCCCAGAGAGGCGCTAGCCAACATCACAGATACCCTAATCGTCGTAGCGCAACAGCTTACGGTAGAAAACCTGCGAGAAATCAGCCTTCCGATTCGATTTGAAGTAAAACAGCACATCGATCAGGTAATCGACGAATTCGAAATTCGCCATCGTTAGCTCATAGCTCAGCTCAGCATTGGCATCAAACTGCATCCGGCAGCGTGTGAGGTCAGCAGGAAGCGAAGAAACATTCCAACTCGCCACAAACGGGATACTCTCCCCACCTTCAATTTGCCGCGTTCCCTCCAAGTTACCCCGTTGATAAAGGGTGATGGCAAGGGGCAGTGCGGTGCGCTTCCGCCCTTGGTAATAGGGGGCATAAACATTGACATCCCGTGGATTTGCAGGTTGAAGGTCTTCGATAGACATGCCCGTATCGTCCTCTGTCGTATGCTTGAAAGGCCTGATGTAATAGACGGCAATCACTTTCTAGATCCCAATCTGGCTCCCAGGCTGGATCTTAATTGCTAAATCCTACCGATGATTTTACCCACCAGAAGGGATAAAGGATCTGACTGGAGGGATCTGACGGGCGGATCTGCTAGCCAGACCTGCGGGATCAATACGTCGCATGACGCATCAATTTTGAGGTTGGGTGGTTTGTCGGATCCCGGTCAATAGGAAAGATCGCTCCTCGCTAGTATGCCCTCTGTTTCGAGATTTTTTGCAATAATTTGCCAATTTTTCATGGGTAATCTGGGAGAAGGTTCTAGATCGTCTCCCCTCATCTCGATCAGAGCCTTTATTTTGCCGCGATGGCTCAAGCTTGAACCTTCTGAGTTTGCAAATGCCATGGCCACTGACCTCAGGACGTCTGTCTTGATCGGAAGTCTGTCTTGATAGAAAGATAGAAATTCTGAATAAAAAGTCTGAAAATTAAGCAGCCTGAAGATCCAAAAATCTAAAGATCTAGAAATCTAAAAAAGTCTGATGGTGAAATCTGGATTTGTATCTGGATGTGAGTTTTATTTTGAGTCATGGGAGAGCGGAAGTAGCGATGGGAAGCAGCGTGGATCAGGTGGTGGTTATTGGGGGTGGGGCGGCGGGTTTTTTTGGGGCGATCGCCTGTGCCGAAGCCAACCCCCAAGCCCGCGTTTGGGTCTTAGAAGCCGGATATGCGCCGTTGCAAAAGGTGCGGATCTCAGGGGGTGGGCGCTGCAATGTCACCCATGCGTGCTTTGACCCGGCGTTACTGGTGCAGCAATATCCACGGGGAGGGAAAGCGCTGCGGGGGGCGTTTACGCGATTTCAGCCTCGCGATACGGTGGATTGGTTTGGGGTGCGCGGGGTCACCCTCAAAACTGAAGCGGATGGGCGGATGTTTCCAGTGACCGATGATTCTGGCACAGTGGTGGCTTGCTTGCAGAACCAAGCGGAACGTTTGGGGGTCAGGGTGCGGACGACGGCAGCGGTGGTGGCCGTCGAGCGGGAGGGATCTGGGTTTGTGGTGTATCTGAAGTCAGGAGAGCGGTTGGCGTGCGATCGCCTCTTACTAGCTACAGGCAGCAGCCCCCAAGGCCATCGCCTTGCCAAGCACCTCGGCCATACCCTTGTGCCCCCCGTGCCTTCGCTCTTCACCTTTATGGTTCGAGATCCCGAACTGCAAGAATTGGCGGGGGTGGCAGTGCCCACGGTTAGGATGCGGCTGCAATGCCCCGATGCAACGCCCCTAGAGCAAACCGGCGCATTGTTAGTCACCCATTGGGGTTTGAGTGGCCCAGCCATTCTTAAGCTGTCAGCTTGGGGCGCACGGGCGTTGCACGATAGCCGTTATCGAGCCGAGTTACGGGTCAACTGGATTCCGCAGATCACGGCAGAGGCCGCGCGATCGCAACTCGCGGTGGCTAAGGCCGAAAACCCCCGACGGGCGATCGCCAATACCCTCCCATTTAACCTGCCACGTCGCCTCAGTCACTATCTCGTGAGCCGTGCCGACATCCCCATCGACCACCGCTGGGCAGATTTTTCTCGCCCCCAAACCCACCGCCTGCTCCAAGAACTCACCCAAGGCACCTATGCCATCCAAGGCAAAGGAGTTTTTAAGGATGAATTCGTCACCTGCGGGGGCGTGCTTCTGCCAGAAGTGAATTTCAAAACCATGGAAAGTCGCCTCTGCCCCAACCTTTACTTTGCCGGAGAGATTTTAGACATCGACGGCGTTACAGGCGGATTTAACTTCCAAAGCGCTTGGACAACGAGTTGGATTGCGGGGCAATCAATGAATGACTGATTCAAACCAGGCTGATTCAAACCTGACTGATTCAAACCTGACTGATTCAAACCGGGGCGATCAACCGTCGAGCAGGCAGCGCAAAACCGCTCAAATTAAGAACAGTGCAACGCTGTCTGCTCTGACCCTATTTATCTTTTGGCTTAATGGTAATTCCTTCTGAAAGCAGGTCTTTTAACGCATCAGTAAATTTTTCTTCTGTGCTCTTACGCTTGGGTGGGGGTGGGTTTAGCAAAGTACCTAACCAAAAACAGGTCGAAAGCACCGCAACTAAGAGCAGTAGATCAACACCAGCCATAGTAATTAGGTTTGGGGGATAAGTTTTCGGGAAAGCAAACAGAAAAGTAGGCGCTCTGAGCGCTCCGAACACACCCTGACTCAAATTAACTCTTGATGCCGGAATAGTTTTTTACGCTGTTTAGGGAGACACATTTGCTCAGCGGTTAGACTCAGCAACTCCATCAATCATTTCATCAAGACAAAATGACTTTTTTCCGTAAAAGATTATTAGTACGGAGTCTATCATCTCCCATAGGTAGTGTCTACCTATGATTGAATCTATCAACTTCCGATAAAAATACCCATATTTGTACAGATCCATAGGGATAATGATCGGCAGGGAAATATACGAATTAATACATAGCTGTAGCCAGTCTGGTTGAGATAGTTTCCAAATGAACGTTTTAACGTTTTAAGGGTTTCTTGATGTCCTAACCAGCGTGACCCCAACCTGCGGAATGTCGGCTATATCTATTGGGTTGGCATTGTCAGTACCCTATGAGTGAGCAAGCAGAGCATCACGAAATACCTGAAATAAAGTCTATTTAGGGTTTCTGTGACACGTTCCAACATGCCCTCTCAAGTTCCTCGCGACCTAGAGTTGATCATGCCTCCTGCAGAAACCTGGCTCGACTATCCCGGTCATTTTTACGCCATCGGGATCTCAGTATCGGATTCTGTCCCTACCGCGCATGGGCAGATCCGCAGGCTTTATTTAGCCTGCATTACCTTCAAAGCCTGCCCGCTTGAGCCAGATGACGCAACCTCATCAACAAGCACGCCGTGCAGCGCTCTATTACACCCATTAGAATGGCGACAGGAACGAATTGAGGAAATATAGGCGGCTAAGACATCGCTTTATCGAGGCCAAGCAGCCAGCAACTCGGCGGCCTTGTCATTAGCTTTTCACCTCAGATCGCTAGAACCGCGCAGTCCTCCGAAACCGCGCAGTTTTCTAAAGCAATCACAAGCTTCCCTTTTGTTTAACAAAGTTTCCATCGAACTGGCACGAAGATTAACATTGAATTTCCGCAGGACGCAAGCAACTATGATTCATGCCTATGCCGCGACCAAAGCCGGTGGTGTGTTAGAGCCATTTGAATACGACCCAGGTGAGCTGAACGATGAAGAAGTAGAGATCAAGGTCGAATATTGTGGGGTGTGCCACAGCGACCTGAGTATGCTCAAAAATGATTGGGGAGTGAGCCAATATCCCCTCATTCCGGGGCACGAAGTCGTTGGAACCATTGCAGCTATTGGCGATCGCGTCACAACCGTTGAGATCGGTCAGCGCGTTGGGTTAGGTTGGTTTTCGCATTCTTGTATGCACTGCGAGTGGTGTATGTCAGGCGACCACAACTTATGCTTAACAGCCGAGCAAACGATTGTAGGGCGTTATGGTGGGTTTGCAGACAAAGTACGCGCCCATGAAGAATGGGCTACACCGCTGCCAGCAGGCATCGACCCAGCCAAGGTTGGCCCGCTGTTTTGTGGGGGTATTACTGTGTTTAACCCCATCATGCAGTTTAATGTAAAGCCCACAGATAAAGTGGGTGTGATTGGCATTGGTGGCCTCGGACACATGGCTCTGCGGTTCCTCAAAGCCTGGGGCTGCGATGTCACTGCGTTTTCGACTAATCCCGACAAAGAAGCTGAGGTGCGTGAGTTAGGAGCTAACCACTTTGTCAATTCTCGCGATGCCAAAGCCATAGAAGCGGTGGCCAACTCATTTGACTTTATTCTCTCAACGGTAAATGCAGATCTAGATTGGGGAAAGTACATTAACGCGCTGCGGCCTAAGGGGCGATTGCACTTTGTTGGAGTCGTACCCAATGCGATTCAACTCGGGGCGTTCCCTCTCATTACAGGCCAAAAGTCGATATCGGGCAGTCCTCTCGGTAGCCCAGCCACTACGGCTACCATGCTCGATTTTGCGGCTCGCCATGGCATTGAACCGGTGACGGAGATGTTTCCATTTAGCCAAGTGAATGAGGCGATCGCCCATCTCGAAAGCGGCAAAGCACGATATCGCATTGTGTTGCACCACTAGAAGCATCGATTGGTAGAGAGAGGCTGATTGGTAGGGAGAGGGCGATCGCCCTCTCCCTACATGGCAAGGAAGATGGGGGCGATCGCCCAGCCTAAACGCCCCCCGATCCTTTACGATTGCAGTAGCTGCGTTGGGGTTTACGCGACATGCACCTGTCCCTTGATGAGACCCGCTCTCTCGAAATTGCACAACAGATCAAAAGTAAGGGCGGCTCTCCCTTCGATAATGCCTATCGGGCGGCACTCCTCCTAAATGGCGCAGTCTATGTTCAAGGCTTTGTCGTGGCGGCAGGCACCCGTTGCCAACCCATTGAACACGCATGGCTTGAGCTAGATGCCAGTTGGATTGACCCAACCTTCCTCTCCCTTAACCGAGCGGCCAAAGACCTCTACTATTTCCCCGCTCACAAATTGGGGATCAAGGCTCTCAAGGCAACCGTCGAAGAGTCTCAAGAAGATTATCCAGACGATGACCCGCTCCCTATCTATGGGGTTCAGCCCTACGAATATTATGGGGATGTGATGTTAGGCGGGAAAGACTATTTGACGGCTTACCAAGCGGCTGAAGCAAAATGCCGCGAACTCAATGCACCCAAACCGAATGGCGCAAAAGAAGGTGAATAAGAACCAAAATTCAAGACAGGCTATTCAGCAAATGTAACTCAGCACAGGTATCGCTATGGTCACATAGGACAGCCCAGCGTCATTCCCGTGGAAATGGGGTTTTCAAACTATTACTGAGCACCCTTACCGAGAATTTGCAGCAAAACAGTTAATATGTACTATATTGAATTAGAATTAAGGTGAGGTTGGAATCCAGGAGCCATACTTCAAGGGCTTAGGAGGACTTGAGCCACTGACGCCAAAATATAGAAGACGCCAAATATAGGGGCATCTAAAGGACAGATCTAAATTGAAGACTAGATATAGTTAGAGGAATCAGTTACGCTAGGCTCGTTGCTAGTGAGCCGTGTGGTCTATGTCGTTTGTTGGCTTGCATGTTCACAGTAGTTACAGCTTGCTCGATGGTGCCAGTCAGTTGCCTGACCTGGTTAAGCAGGCTGAAAAGCTGGGGATGCCTGCGATCGCCCTGACCGATCATGGGGTGATGTATGGCGCGGTTGAGTTGCTGAAGGTCTGCAAAAATAACGGCAACGTCAAGCCCATCATCGGCAACGAGATGTACCTGATTAATGGTGACATCACCAAGCAGGAGCGCCGCCCCCGCTACCACCAAGTGGTTTTGGCCAAAAACACCCAGGGCTACAAGAACCTCGTTAAGCTGACAACGATCTCCCACTTGCAAGGGGTGCAAGGTAAGGGCATCTTTTCGCGGCCTTGCATCAGCAAAGATTTGCTAGAGCAATATAAAGAAGGGTTGATCGTCACCAGCGCCTGCTTGGGGGGTGAGATTCCTCAAGCCATTATGCAAGGGCGACCTGAAATCGCCCGGAAGGTGGCGCGGTGGTATCAAGAGCAATTTGGCGATGATTATTACCTAGAGCTGCAAGATCATGGGTCACCCGAAGACCGCATGGTGAATGTGGAGATCGTCCGGATTGCCGAAGAATTAGGGATTCAATACATCTGCACCAATGATTCCCACTACATCTCTTGCTATGACGTAGAGGCTCACGATGCCTTGCTCTGCATCCAAACCGGGAAGCTGATTACCGAAGACAAGCGCCTCCGCTATAGCGGCACAGAGTATCTCAAGTCGGTGGATGAAATGCGGCGGCTGTTCCGCGACCACCTGACCGATGATGTGATTGAGCGGGCGATCGCCATGACCCTCGAAGTGGCCGACAAGATCGAAGGCTACGACATCCTGGGCTCCCCCCGCTTGCCCAATTACCCCATCCCTGAGGGCCATACCTCCGAAAGCTATGTCACGGCCATTGCCCGTCAGGGGTTAGTCGATCGCCTAGAGCTGAATAGCCTAGAGGAAGCCTCTCAGGAATATCGCGATCGCCTTGACTTTGAGCTAGAAGTCATCCACCAGATGGGCTTCTCCACCTACTTCTTGGTGGTGTGGGACTATATCAAATTTGCCCGCGACAAAGGCATCCCCGTTGGCCCCGGTCGAGGGTCTGCGGCTGGCTCCTTGGTGGCCTACTGTATGCGGATCACCAATATTGACCCCGTCCACCATGGGCTGCTGTTTGAGCGCTTCCTCAACCCTGCCCGGAAGTCGATGCCTGATATCGACACCGACTTCTGCATCGATCGCCGCGATGAGGTGATCCACTACGTCACCGAAAAGTATGGCAAAGACCATGTTGCCCAAATCATCACCTTCAACCGCATGACCTCCAAGGCCGTGCTCAAGGATGTGGCGCGGGTGCTTAACATTCCCTATGGCGAGTCAGATCGCATGGCGAAAATGATCCCCGTCATGCGCGGCAAACCTGCCAAGCTCAACAAAATGATCTCCGACGAAACCCCTGCGCCGGAGTTCAAAGAAAAGTATGAATCTGACCAGCCCATCCCCACGACTGATCCCCCGGTCACCTATCGCCGCTGGATCGACATGGCCATCCGCATCGAAGGCACCAATAAAACCTATGGGGTTCATGCCGCCGGAGTGGTGATCTCCGATGCCCCCCTCGATGAAATCGTGCCGTTGCAATACAACGACAAAGGCTCGGTCATCACCCAATATTACATGGAAGACATCGAAGCCATGGGCTTGCTGAAGATGGACTTTTTGGGGCTCAAAAACCTCACCATGATCCAAAAAACGGTGGATCTGGTCGAGCAGTATCACCACATAACCATCGACCTCGACCATCTGCCCATGGATGACCCCGCCGCCTACAAACTGCTCGAAAAGGGCTGGCTCGAAGGCATCTTCCAGCTAGAGTCATCGGGGATGCGCCAAATTGTGCGTGACCTCAAACCGTCGGGGCTAGAGGATATTTCCTCCGTGCTGGCGCTCTACCGTCCGGGGCCACTCGATGCCGGGCTGATCCCCAAGTTCATCAACCGGAAGCATGGCCGCGAAGCCATCGACTACCCCGCCGAGGTGCTAGAGCCGATTCTCAAAGAAACCTACGGCATCATGGTCTACCAAGAACAGATCATGAAAATTGCCCAAGATATGGCGGGCTATACCCTCGGGGAAGCGGACCTTTTGCGGCGGGCGATGGGGAAGAAAAAGGTGTCTGAGATGCAAAAGCACCAGGCGCAGTTTGTGAAAGGATCGAGCGATCGCGGCATTAATGAAAAAGTAGCCACAGAATTGTGGGATCAGATGGTGCTGTTTGCTGAATATTGCCTCAGCTACGACACCTTGGTGCTAACCGTAGAATACGGCGCAATGCCCATCGGGGAACTGGTGCATCGGGGCTTGGAGTGTTCTGTTTACAGCCTCAACCCCCAAGGCTTCCTCTACACCCAACCCATTGCTCAGTGGCATCCTCGTAGTTTGCATCTGGTCTATGAATACCAACTCGACGATGGCACCACCCTCCGGGCAACCCCCGACCATCACTTCATGACCACTGACGGGCAAATGCGCCCCATTGATGAAATTTTTGAGCAGGGGTTTGATCTGGTGCGATGTTCTCAGCAGTCCTCAATTCGCAGCCCCCATACCGCGCAGCCCTATGCGGAACTGGAGCAGGGGGTTTCGCAGATTGCATTGTAATGGTGGGAATTGTAATGGCGCGAAGAGAAGGCGATCGCCCAAACAGGCGGCGACGTTCTAATGCGGGGTTTTGAGCAGAGCTGAGGGTGGCATGAAGGGCGATCGCCCCCATTCTTGGGGTGCCTAGGTGGGGAAGTGGCGATCGCCCTCATTAAGCTTCTCATCACCTAAGAATGGCAACCACACCCAGCATGGCCGCAGCCTGCCCCCGTTGTATGCCCGCTGGCACAGGCTTCGCTGCAATAGTGTTTGTCATCTTTTTGTAAGGCAGTGCTGAGATCGACAATACATAGACAAGATTCGCAAGCACATTTCATTTGAGTCACCGTGGCCATAACATTCTCCGATAGAATAAGAACTACACATGAACAACCGTTCATACTTTAAGAATACAACACCTGAGCAGCCATTCATATATCTGATTTAAATTTACTGGCTTTTCTTGGAGAAATGGCCATCACCAGGCCTAGGCTGAACAAATCCACGTCCGTGTCAGCCGATTCCACCGATGGCGGTGCCCTAAACATGTAGCACTCCAAAGAGATAGCACCCCAAAGATCATGATCATGCGTTTCAGAATGCTGATAAACCCAGGGTTCGGCTTTGCGATCATGAGCGACTTTGAACGCCACCCCAACTTTTTCTCAACCCATACAACCTATAGATAAAACCGTAGGCAGAACCATAAATAGAACACAGCTAATGGAGAGTGACGGTGGTAGATAGCCAAGATGCAACAACCCTCGATAAACTACGCCACTCTGTTTTAGGGATCGACAAAGCCCAGCGGATGGCAGAATTTTTTGGCGTACTCAGCGACCCAAACCGTTGGCGTATTTTGTCTGCCCTAGCCATTCAGGAACTCCGAGTCCGAGATTTAGCCCATGTCGTTGATATGACAGAGTCCGCTGTCTCCCATCAGCTACGCACACTCCGCTCCATGCGCCTAGTGAGCTACCGCAAGTGCGGGCGCAACGTGTTTTATGGCCTAAAGGATCACCATATTTTTACGCTCTACCGGGAAGTATCTGACCACCTAGACGAACCCGACGACGACTGGGAAGAACCGGACGAGGCGGAAAAAGAGGTTTAGCCCTGCCTTGGGTTTGTCGCCTAGGGAAACCTGGATGAGGGTGCCATTCCTCGAATCTGTGACCCACGTTTTTAGGGTCTATATTTTTGCAAGCATCCTCTCTCTGAGAGCGTGATAGCTGTGGCTAGATGTCTGTGGCTAAATGTCTGTGGATATTGCCAAAACCTATGGTTTGGCCAGTAACTATTCTTGAAGATTCCCTTTTATAAAATGATAAAAAGGCTTTCTTTTGTTGGAACTTTTTTTTGATAAAACCGTCACCTGACGGCTTGGCCTTGTATAGCTATTCTCAATGATGAAAATTGCTTCTAATCATGATCTATGAGCAACTCTCATTTCTCTCTTGATTTCT
>Ga0105044_10001822_pt1 | contig 28893 bp, 22 predicted proteins | sample MAT01_FD_78092 | JGI IMG/M metagenome (GOLD analysis project Ga0105044, IMG submission 78092) | Freshwater microbial communities from Lake Fryxell liftoff mats and glacier meltwater in Antarctica - MAT-01 | ecosystem: Environmental > Aquatic > Freshwater > Ice > Liftoff microbial mat | place... | reverse complement strand
TCGCCCCCCCCCCATCCCCCCTCCCCCGCCCCCCGCCCCCCCCCCCCCCGTCCCCGCCCCCCCCCCCCCCCCCCCCCCCCCCCCCCCCCCCCCCCACCCCCCCCCCCCCCCCCCCGGCCCCCCCGGCCCCCCGGCCACAGCGCGCAAACCCTGAAACCGTCGACAGCACCCGCGACTCGAGCTCGAGCCCCCCGCGGTCAAACACCATCTCCAGCCGCGGCCGAACCACCGGGCACGGCCAGTCCGCCTCCGGAGTCCGGCGGAGCTTCGACCAATCCTTGTCCGTCACCACGATCGCGGCCGCACCCGTCCGCCCGGCCGTCTCTACGAGCCGCCGGACCGTCGCCGGCGAGAACGGGTCGTGATCCCGCAGCGCCATCATCTCGACGAGCCCGGAAGACCCGACCGTCGCCCGAAGCGAGCGCTCAAAGGCCCGCGGGTGCCCGATGCCGCAGCAGCCGACCACCCGCTTGCCGATCAACCAGTCCAGGGCCGCCCGCCCATCGCCGATCTCCAGATGCGTCCAGACGTGCCGACACACCGCCTCCACGCCGCCGCCCGACTTCCACCCCGCCGCCGACCTCAGCCCATCGAGCAAACGCTCGATCGCTCCCTCGTCGACCAGCTCCGCATGCGTGAGCACGACCGCCCCGGCCCGGCGCAGGCTCTCGACCGGCTCGCGCAGCCACCCCGCAGGGAGAAGCCGGTCCTCCAGCGGCGGCCGCGACGCATCCACCAGCACGATGTCCAGCTCGCGGGCAATCTGCCGGTGCTGAAAGCCATCGTCGAGCACGACGCAATCAAGCCGCTCGGGCCCGCCCGCTTCCAGCAGGTTCCGCACGCCCGCGGCCCGATCAGGCCGTGCGACGACCGGGACGCCCGGTAGCGCCCGCCGATAGCTGTCCGCCTCGTCGGGCCCGCCCTCCGTCTTCGCCCCCGTCGGCGCATAGCCCCGCATCGCGATGCACGGCCGTCGCCCGGCCCGCAAGAGCGCCCCGACGACGTGCATCACCATCGGCGTCTTGCCCGTCCCGCCGACCGAGAGGTTCCCAACGCTCACGACCGGCACGCCCAGCCGCTCGACGCCCTCGCCCCGGTCGCGCCGCCGGTTGATCCGCGCGATCGCTCCGCGATAAAGCGGCTCGAGCAGCATGCCCAAGGGCGTCAGCGGGCCCATCGGGCCGCGGGGCTGGCTCCCGTCGTGGTCAGCCCCCACCGCGCGGCTCCCGCGTCGTCGACGCGCCGCGCCCATTGAGGTCGGCCCGGATCGTCCCCGCCGCCTGATCACGCAGGGCCCGGTGGGCCCGCAGCCCGACGCTCGCCGTCAGCAGCGCATCGAGCACGGCCAGAAGCACGATCACCGCCACCAGCCCCGCGATCCCCGCCCACACCACCACGAAGATCCCCGAAGCCCGCGGCTCGACCCTGGGCCGCTCGGGCACGTCCGCGATCCCCAGCGCGTAGGCCAGAAGGGCACAGACGAGCATCATGAGCACGCCGTTGAGCATCCGCAGCCGCCGCCGAGTCCGCGGCATCGCCGACCGCTGCACGCTCACAACGTGCCCCGCGATGAACAGCATCATCGGCGCCGCCACCAGCAGGACGGCCCACGCGGGCAGGATCGATTCGACGCCGAGCACGTGCATCAACCCATCCTAAACCCCACGCGCCCCGCGTGCCCGGCTCCTCATCGCACTCCGCTCCCGCCTTAGAGATGCGCCCCCGGGTCCGCCTCGGCCCGCACGGGCGCGGAGGTCGTGATCAGCCCCGGAATGAACGGCGTCACCAGCCGATCATCGCCCGGCAGCACCCGCACCACCAGCCCGTACCGCCGGTCGCCGTGCTCGGCGGGCTTGACGTTCCCGACGTAGTGATACGTCCCGTCGCCCCCGGGCAGCGGTGCCTTGGCCGAGAGCGGCACCGCCGTCCCCTCGCCGATCCCGCCCGTGTCGTCCAGCGGCCCGTGATAGGCCTGCACGAGGCACTCGTCGGGCCGGAGCATCCCCAGCCGCACCGCCGCGGCCACCGCCAGCGCCTGCCCGCCCGGGGCCGGCGCCGCCTGCACGGACTTGACGCGAACGCCCGCCCAGTGCTTGCGGTAGTGGGCGATGTGGTCGGCCAGCTCCCGCGCGGGAGCGATGTCCGTCTTCGAGAGGTTCAGCCGTGTTGTCGCGGCGTGGGCGGGGAAGTAGTACTTGCCCGCGTACTCGGCGACCATGCGCCCGGTGGAGAAGAACGGCGCAAGCTCGCGGATGCAGGCCCGCATCTTCGCCGTCCAGGCCCTCGGCACGCCCGCCTCGCGCGTGTAGAACTCGGGAACCAACTGCGCCTCGATGAGCCGGTACAGCGCGTCCGCCTCGCGCTCGTCGCGCTCGGGGTTGGGCGCATCGTTGAGATACACGCCCGTGTCCTCGATCTTGAAGCCCACCTCGGGCGTGAACGCCTCGTCCCACCAGCCATCCAGGATCGACGCGTGCAGCACGCCGTTCATCGCCGCCTTCATCCCCGACGTGCCCGAGGCCTCCAGCCCGCGGATGGGCGTGTTCAGCCACACATCGCACCCGCGGACCATCTCGCGAGCGACGTCGATCCCGTAGTCCTCGATGAACAGGATCCGCCCCATCGCCGCGTCCGACCGCGCGAAGGCGACGATGTCCTTGATCAGGTCCTTGCCCCACCCGTCCCCCGGGTGGCTCTTGCCCGAGAGCACCAGCTGCACGCCGCGCCCCTTGTCGCCCTTGAGCAGCCGCCCGAGCCGCTCGGGGTCGCGGAACAGCAGCGTGCCCCGCTTGTAGCCAGCGAACCGCCGGGCGAAGCCGATGGTCAGCAGCGACGGGTCGAGCGTGCCCGGCCGCCCGCCGGTCTTGCCGTAGCCCGCGGCACGCACGCAGTACTCCACAAACCCCGCCCGCCCGGCCTGCCGCGCCGCCCACAGCTCGGCGTCGGGCGCCTCGTCGATGCCCGCCCACGCCGCCGGGTCCTGCGGCCGCGAGTGCCAGGCCTCGCCCAGGTGCTTGTCGAAGACCGCCGCCATCGTGGGGGACACCCAGGTGGCCGTGTGCACCCCGTTGGTCACGTGCCCGATGGGCACCTCGGCCACGGGCGTCTCGGGGAAGATGTTCTGCCACATCTTGCGGGACACGTCGCCGTGCAGCTTCGAGACGCCGTTGCAGAACCTCGCGCAGCGGATGGCCAGGATCGCCATGCTGAACGCCTCGTTCTTGTCGGCGACGTTCTCCCGCCCAAGGGCCATGAAGCCCTCCATGTCGAGCCCCAGTGCGTCGTACATCGTGCCGAAGTAGTGCTGCACAAGCCCCGTGTTGAAGTGGTCGATGCCCGCGGGCACCGGGGTGTGCGTCGTGAACACGTGCCCGCACGCCGCCGCCTCGCGGCACTGGTCGAAGCTCAGCCCCGTCCGCACCCGCAGCTGCCGGATCCGCTCGATGGCAAGAAACGCCGCGTGCCCCTCGTTAAGATGAAACACCGTCGGCTCCTCGCCGATGGCGTCGAGCGCCCGCACCCCGCCGATCCCCAGCACGAGCTCCTGCTCGATACGCCGCCGCTGGTCGCCTAGGTAGAGGTTCGCCGTGATCTCCCGATCCTCGGCCGAGTTCTCCGGGATGTTCGTGTCCAGCAGATAGAGCCGGACCTTGCCCACGTCCGCCCGCCAGACCGCGATCTTCACCTCGCGCCCGGGGAGCTCCAAACCCACCGTCAGCTGCCGCCCCGTCTCGAGGTCCATCATCCGCCGGACCGGCTGCCGCGGGGCATCGAGCGCCGGATAGAGCTCCTGCTGATAGCCCGTCGCGTCGAGAGCCTGGTGGAAGTAGCCGTTGCGGTACAACAGCCCCACGCCGATCAGCGGCAGGCCCAGGTCGCTCGCCGCCTTCAGATGGTCGCCCGCCAGCAGGCCCAGCCCGCCCGAATAGATCTGGAAACACTCGTGCAGCCCGAACTCGGCGCAGAAATAAGCCACCAGCAGCGGCCGCAGCCGAGTCGGGAGATCCTTGCTCACGCCCGCGTACCACCCCTTGTCGGCCATGTGCCGGGCCAGCGACTCGTGGGCCTCCCGGACCTTCGCCACCAGCTTCTCGTCGAGCGCTAGGGCCTCGAGCCGCTCGGGCGAGATCGTCGACAGCAGCTTCACCGGGTTGTGCCCCGTCTCTTCCCACGCGATCGGGTCCAGCCGCTCGAACACATCGAGCGCCGCGGGATTGAACGACCACTGAAAGTTGTACGCGACCTCCAGTAGCGGCCGCAAGGCGGCGGGGATCTTCGGGTTGATGCCGGGGAGTGTGGCGAGAGTCGACATGGTGGTGTGGTGGGGGCTGAGGGTCTAGGTCGGAGTTTGATTGGGTTTCAGAAACACGCGTGCCGGGTCTCGCGGTCACCGCGGCGGCCGTCCGCGGCCTTCAGCCGTCACGGTACGCCCCGGCGCGGTCGTACGCTTGCCGGGCCGCCCCTATCGGCCGCGGAGGTTCGATGGTTGATCGCAAACGACACTTGGCCAAGGCCTGCACCTACCGCGTCTTCGGCTCCACCGTCACCGGCGGCATCACCTACGCCCTCACCGGCCACTTGGCGGCCAGCGTGTCGGTGGGCCTGGCCGATACGGTTCTGAAAATTGTGCTCTACTACGTCCACGAGCGGATCTGGTACCGCGTGAAGTGGGGCGTTCGCGACCCGGTCGCCGCCGGGCAGGCCCGGCCCCCCGTAGTCGAGCCGCCGTCCGGAACGCCCTTTTTCGAGGCCGCAACTGCGGACGCCCCGCCGCCGCTGGTCGTGACAGTCCCCCGCCGGGCGGGGGCGGTGTCGACCCCGCGCTCGCCGGTCTGAATCCCCGGCCCAATCGCCTCTTAGCGCTTCATGTTCGCGATCTTCATGGGCAGCCCGAACAAGTCGATGAACCCGCGGGCCGCCGTCACGTCGTAGCCGTCCATCGCGAAGCTCGCGAGCTTGGGGTCGTACAGCGACTTGTCGGCCGTCGCGCCCAGGACCGTCGCGCGGCCCTTGAACAGGCGGAGGGTCACCTCGCCGGTGACGGTCTTCTGCGTGTGATCAATGAACGCCTGCAGCGATTCGCGCAGCGGGTGGAACCACTGCCCGAAATACACAAGCTCGGCGTACCGCAGCGCCACCTGCTGCTTGAAGTGGAGCGTGTCCCGCTCGAGGCACAGCTGCTCGAGCGCCTTGTGCGCCTCGTACAGGATCGTGCCCCCCGGCGTTTCGTAGGCCCCGCGAGACTTCATCCCCACCAGCCGGTTCTCGACCATCACCACCTGCCCCACGCTGTGCGGCCCGCCGATGGCGTTGAGTGTCTCGATCAGCGCGTCGCCGCGCATCGCCTTCCCGTCCACGCTCACCGGGTTGCCCTTGCTGAAGCCCACCCGCACCGTCTCGGGCTTCGCCTTGGCCCTGTGCAGCGGCGCGGTCATCAGCCACACATCGGGGTTGACCTCCTGGTCGGGATGCTCGATCTCCGCTCCCTCGTGCGAGCAGTGCCAGAGATTCCGGTCGCGTGAATAGATCTTCTTCTTGCTCTGCTGGATCGGGATCCGCTTCTTGACGGCATACTCCACCGCCGCCTCGCGGCTGGTGAGCTCGAAGCCCGGGTCCTTCCAGGGCGCGATGATCTTCAGGTGCGGCGCAAGGGCCATGTACGTCAGCTCGAACCGCACCTGGTCGTTGCCCTTGCCCGTCGCGCCGTGGCTCACCGCATCGGCCTTGGTCTTTCTCGCCGCGTCCACCTGCCCCCGGGCGATCAGCGGGCGGGCGATCGACGTGCCCAGCAGATAGTCGTGCTCGTAGAGCGCGTGGGCCCGCAGCATCGGGAAGCAGTACTGCTCCGCGAACTCACGCCGCAGGTCCTCGACGATCACCTCGTCGGCCCCCGAGCCAAGGGCCTTCTTCTCGATCCCGTCCAGCTCCCCAGCCCCCTGCCCGAGGTCCGCGGCGTACGCGACAAGCTTGACCCCGGGATATCGGTCCTTCAGCCAGGGAAGAATGACCGACGTATCCAGCCCGCCGGAGTAGGCGAGCACGATCTTCTTGGGCGAGTTCTGGGCGGGTTTGGCCATAGTCGAGTAGAATAGACGCTCGTGGGCGGTACACCGTGTCGGTTGGGGATCTCGGGTGAACGGCGAGCCGCCTGGACGCGGCCCGCCCGACGATGCGTTTGCCGACCCTGTCCACCTGGAGCCAGCCCGATGTGTTCCCCGCGCCCCGCGCGCCGTCACCGGTCAATCGGCCCATCGGGTTGCCTGTTCGCCTGCGCCGCCGCCCTCCTGGCCGCCTCGGGCGTCAGCGCCCAGCTCCGCGTCGCCCAGTGGAACATCACCAACTGGTCCACCTCCAGCGTCGCCGCCCGCGGCGCCGCCTTCCAGACCGCCTTCTACGGCGTCGTGCCCCCCGGTCTGCTCCTCGCCGGTGAGAGCATGTCCCCCGACGTCATCGTCGTCCAGGAGATCCTCCAGAGCAGCTCGAACCTCTCCGTAGGGCAGGCCAACCTCAACGCGCTGGTGAGCCTGCTCAACGCCGCCCCCGGCTCCCCGGGCGACTGGACCGCCGCGCCGTATGTCAACAACCAGGGCGACACCGGCAACGCCCTGCTCTATCGCGCCGGCAAAATCACCAACGTCGGGCCGACGGTGACCCTGGGCGTGCTCAATACCGACGTCGGCTCGGGAGCATCTCAGTCGCCGCGAGACAACCAGCGCTGGCGTGTCCGCGTGGCAGGCTATTCAAGCCCTGCCGCCGAGCTCTACATCTACTCGGGCCACTTCAAGGCCGGCTCGTCCTCGTCCGACCAGATCCGCCGCGAGCCCGAGGGCCTGCGCATCCGGGCGAGCGCCAACGCGCTCCCGGCCGGGGCCCACTTCCTTCTGGCCGCCGACCTGAACGTCCAGTCCTCCAGCCAGACCTTCTACGACTATCTCACCGGCCTGAATGCGATCGGCGGCGACGTCCGTTCCACCGCCGCGGGCCGCTTCTTTGATCCCATCAACCGCCCGGGCTCGTGGGAGAACAACAGCGCGTTCCGCAACATCCACACCCAGGAACCGTCGACCGCGATGGACAGCCGGCACGACCAGATCATCATCGGCGGAGCGCTCCGCGACGGCGTGGGCCTCAGCTACATGCCCGCCCAGGCCGGCGGCAACATCTTCGCCGCCTTCCGCTCCGCCGGCACCATCGCCGGCCTCGACTGGTTCGACCCCAACCACTCCTATCGCTGCTGGGGCAACGACGGCGAGAGCTACAACGTCCCGCTCCGCACCGGAGCCAACACCCAGGTTGGCCAGGCTATCGCCTCGGCCCTGGTCACCACCGTCGCCGGCAACGGCCACTTGGGCGTCTACCTCGACCTCCAGGTCCCCGCCAGGCTCGGCGCACCCACCGGCACCATCGACTTCGGCACCGTCGCCCTCAACGCCCCTGCGACGCAGACGATCCAGATCACCAACGCCGCCGCCATTGATTTCAGCCGCGGCGGCACCGGCTTCGGCATCGAGCCCCTGGGCTTCTCCTTCACGCCCACCGCGGGCTTCACTATCCAGCAGGGCAACGGCCCGTTCACCCGCGCCGCCACCGCGCCCCCCGCCCAAGCCAGCACGTTCACGATCGCCTTGAACACCTCGAACGCCGGGGCGATCAACGGCACGCTCACGATCACATCCAACGATCCCGACTTCCCGACCCGCGTGCTCACCCTCGTGGGCTCCGTCGGCTCCACCGGCGGCCCGCCCACCGGCAACTTCGACGTGAACGCCGATGGCTCGGTCACCATCGACGACCTCTACGCCTGGCACGCGGGCCTGGGCGCACGCGACATCAACAGCGACGGCCAGATCAATGCCGCCGACGCCGCCCTGCTCCGCACGTTCCTGCGTTTCAACGAGCCCGCCGACATTACCGCCGGGCGCCGCTAACCCCCGCCTCATACCCCGCCCCGTCCGACAACGCTCAGTCGTCCTCGTCCTCGTCCGACTCGGCCCCGCCCTTGGGCTCCCCGAACAGCGCCGTCCCCACGCGCACCATGTTCGAGCCTTCCTCGATGGCGACCTCGTAGTCGTTGCTCATGCCCATCGATAGGATGTTGAACCGCCCGGGCACCCCGCCCGAGGCCCGGATCTCGTCGAAAAGCTCGCGACACCGCGCGAACGTGCCGCGGGCCTTCTCCGGGTCCTCCGTGTGCGCCGCCATCGTCATCAGACCGCGGCACTGCACGTGCACCATCGTCTCCATCTGCTCGACCAGGTGCGGCGCCGCCGCGATCGCGCAGCCATACTTCTGGGCCTCCAGCGAGCAGTTGACCTGCAGCAGCACCTCCACCGGCTTCTCGCGCTTGAGCGCCACGCCCTGCAGCTCCTCGGCCAGCCGCAGCGAGTCGATCGAGTGGATCAGCCGCACAACGTCGATCGCCTTCCGCGCCTTGTTCCGCTGCAGATGCCCGATCATGTGCCACCGCACGCTCTGCGGCATCCCGCCCGCCCCAGCCCCTCCGGCCCCCCCAACCGTCCCGGCACTTGGCTTCGCCCCGGGCGCAAGCGGATCGGCCACGCCCGTCTGCCAGCGCATCCCCGGCATCGAGCGATGCCGCGCCAGCCACTCCTCGATCATCGCGGCCCGCTGCAAAAGCTGCTGCACGCGATTCTCGCCAAGGTCCGCCTGTCCCAGCCGGATGAGCTCGCGGATCTGATCGGGCTCCGCGTGCTTGGTGACGGCAATAAGCACGATCGACTCGCCCGACCGCCCGGTCTTCTTGGCCGCCGCCGCGATCCGCTGACGCACCTCCGCCAGCCGCCCCTTGAGCGCGGCGACATCGACCGCCGGCTGGCCCGAGGGCTGACCGCCCGCGCCGGGTTCGGAACCGGGCGCGAACACGGACGAAACGTTGGGAAGTTCGGTGCTCATGGTCGGGACTGGCCTCCTGCCTGCCGACGAGTGCGACATCGGCACAGAATAGTCGAGCACGCCCCCCCGCGTCGGGCAATCCGGCTTTCCTTGCCCAGGCCCCCGATGCCCCGCGCCCCGATGGCCGCTCGCCCGCCCCCGGCTATTCTGTCCCGCTCAGCCAAACCCGCCGCGCCCAGAGCGCACCGACCTCAGGAGTCTCCCACATGTCCACCGCCGCCACCGCCGCCACCCCCGCCCCCCGCACCGCGCCCATCGCCACCGGCGATGCCGTCCCCGAGTTCGAGCTCAACGATCAGAACCGCGCCGCCTGGAAGCTCTCCGACGCGGTCAAGAAGGGCGACGTCATCCTGGCCTTCTTCCCCTTCGCCTTCACCGGCGTCTGCGGCACGGAGATGAAGTGCATCACCCGCGAGATGAACGATTGGCAGAAGAAGGGTGCCACCGTCGTCGGCATCTCCTGCGACTCGTCGTTCACGCTCAAGGCTTGGGAGGCCGCCGAGGGCCTCAAGCACACGCTGCTGAGCGATCAGCACCGTGCCGTCACCCGCGGCATGGGCATCGCCTGGCCCGAGATGAACACCACCCAGCGCGCCACCGTTATCATCGGCAAGTCCGCCGATGGTCACGGAAAGGTCAAGTTCATCCAGACCCGCCAGCCCGGCAACGCCATGGAATGGGACAAGGTCGTCGAGATGATCGCCTGAGATCGGACCGGCCCGCCGCCCGGCGCCCGAAGCGCCGGGTGGCGATACCCGATCACTTGTCCGACTTTGCCGGTGCGTCCGTCTTGGCGCTCGCCGCGGCCGCCGTCTTCATCTCGTCCAGGATGCTCTGCATCGTCTGCTTGAGCCCCTCGTTCTCGCCCGCGGCCGCCACGGCGAGCGTCTGGGTCTCGATCGCCTTGTCCATCTGCCCCGCCGCCTTGTGGGCCCGGGCCAGCAGGCTTAGCCCCTGCGCATCCTTGCTCTGCGTCGCCGCCACGACCGCCCGGGCAGCCTCTACGGCCCCCGCCCGGTCGGCGTCGGTTGGCTCGGGCACACTCATGATCGTCTCCGTCAGCGCGCGGAGCATCTCGGGATCATCCTTGAGGGTCGTGCCCAGCAGCTTGTCCCGCTGAGTCGCCGCCGCCGCCGCGTCCTTCTTGCCGATCCGCAGCACGGCGAACCGCGACAGCTCCGCCTGCTTGCTCAGGTCGGGCCGGTTCTTGGTGATCTCGTCGAGCGTCGCCAGCGCCTCGTCCCACTTCGCGCCCCCGGCGCTCGCGGAGAACTGCTCGGCGAGTTCCTTGTGCTTGGCGATCCGCTCCGCGTGCTTGCCCGCGTCGAACGTGTCCGCCACCAGCTCGCTGAGCACCAGATCCATCCCGTCCATCGGGTGGCCATACCACGCCAGGTTGCCCTTCTTGTCGACGATGTACGCCGCCGGGATCGACTGCTGACCGGTCGCAAACATGTAGGCCTTGGCCGTCTCCATGTCTTTGTCCACCGCGATCGTGTACCCGATCACGTCGCCCCGGCGCTCGACAAATGGCCGCACGTCCTCGATCCCCCGGCGGTCCTGGCTCGACACGCCGATGATCGTCACGCCCTTGTCCTTGTACTCCTTCTGGAGCTTCGTCAGGTGGGGCATGTTTTTGATGCACGGCCCGCACCAGGTCGCCCAGAACTCGACCACGTAGATCTTGCCCGGCTCAAAGCCCGAAACCTTGTCTCCCTTCACCCAGTGCTCGATCGAGATCGGCGGGGCCTTGTCCCCGACCGAAAGCTTCTTCGCCTCCGCGGCCGGTGCCGCTGTCGGCGCAGCAGTCGGGGGAGTCGCGGAAGTCGCTGCCTTGGGCTGGGCCAGCGCAACGGCCGTCCCGGCCACAAAGGCCAGACCAGCCGCCAGGCCGATGATCAGAGCGGGACGGACGCGGCAGGCAGACGTGCACATTATGGGACACTCCGGGCGATGGACCTTCCCGGATGAAGCGCCGGGAGCGGCTGGGATCGGATCGATCGTCGTCGAAGTATATCGGCGACCACCAATGTACCGATCAGCCGCCCGGCGGTTGTCGCGAGTTCTACTCCTGTCCGGGTCAGATCCGTCCGCGCCGCGCCGTCGCAAGTCCGACTAGGCAGAGTTCCCACGCTGTTGGGGTACCCTTGCTCCGCCATGACAAATCAGTCCACGCAGCCCAATCCGACCGCCCCAGCCGCCCCCATCACCCCCCGCAACACCCCCTTGGTGATAATCATCCGCGACGGCTGGGGCGAGAATCCCTTCCCCGCGCACGACGCCTTCAACGCCGTCAAGCTCGCCAACACCCCCACCGACGACATGCTCCGCCGCGACTGGCCGTGGACCCTGGTCAAGACCAGCGGCGAGGACGTCGGCCTGCCCGACTCGACCATGGGCAACTCCGAGGTCGGCCACCAGAACATCGGCGCAGGCCGCATCGTCGACCAGGAGTCCGTCGCCATCACCAAGGCCTGCCGCGCCGGCCTGGATTCCAACGCCGCCCTCGCCGACGCCATCCTCGCCGCCAAGCGCCGCGGCCGCTACGTCCACATCATGGGCATCGCCTCAGACGCCGGGGTCCACGGCCTGCTCTCCCACCTCTACGCCGTCATCGAACTCTGCCGGAAGCTCGACCAGGTCGACGTCGCCCTCCACCTCTTCACCGACGGCCGCGACACCGGCCCATACTCCGGCCTCGAGTTCATCCGCGAGATCGAGTCCAAGGTCCGGCGAATCGGCATCGCCGGCGAGGGCTCCATCATCGCCAGCGTCATCGGCCGCTACTGGGCCATGGACCGCGACTTCCGTTGGGAGCGCGTCGAGCGGGCCTATCGCTGCCTCACCGGTCAGGCCGCGGGCAGTGGGGGGAGCGGGGGTGGCGGGGGTGGCGGGGGTGGCGGGGGTGGTGGTATCGGCGGTGCCCTGCCTGCGGGCGTTTTGATCGCCGAGAACGCCGAGCTCGCCATCAAGCGCTACTACGACCGCCCCACCGGCGAATCGACCGGCGGCGACGAGTTCATCCCGCCCACCATGATCGCCCGACACCCCGAAGAGGCCGCCCGCACACGCATCAAGGACGGCGACACCGTCATCTTCTACAACTACCGCGGCGACCGCCCCCGCGAGATCGTTTCCGCCTTCGTTCTCCCCGACCCCGAGTGGGCTATGGCGAAGCCCTCGCCCGACTCCGGCACCCACGGCTTCAAGCGAGGGCCGAAGCTCGACCTCGAGTTCGTCACGATGACGGCCTACAGCGAGGCCCTCGCTCCCTACGTCAACGTCGCCTTCCCCAAGCCCCCCAAGATGGTCAATGTCGCCGGCGAATACCTCTCAAACCTCGGCCTCCGCCAGTTCCGCTGCGCCGAAACCGAGAAGTACCCGCACGTCACCTTCTTCTTCAACGACTACCGCGACCCACCGTTCCCCGGTGAATCACGCGAGAATCCCCAGAGCCCGAAGGTCGCCACCTATGACCAGAAGCCCGAGATGTCCGCCGACCTCGTGCGCGACGCCGTCCTCCGCCGCCTCGCCGCGACCGACTGCGAGGACGTCCTGATCGTCAACTTCGCCAACGGCGACATGGTCGGCCACACCGGCAAGCTCGCCGCCGCCGCCAAGGCCTGCGAAACCGTGGACACCTGCGTCGGCCAGCTCATCGACGCCACGCTCCGCCGCGGCGGCTCGCTGCTCATCTGCGCCGACCACGGCAACGCCGAGCAGATGTTCGACCCCGACACAGGCTCGCCCCACACCGCCCACACCACCTACGACGTCCCCGTTTTCATCGTCGGCGCACCATTCAAAGGCCGCCGCCTCCGCGGCGACAATCTCGCCGCCAACTGGCAGAACCCCGCCGCCCGCCAGCAGCGTGGCCGCCTCGCCGACCTCATGCCCACCGCCCTGGACATGATGGGCCTCCCGATGCCTTCGGAAATGACCGGCCGCTCCCTGCTGGCCTGACCCGCTCTTCGCTGAACCCTGCCTCTGGGTAGCCCTACGTCTGGTTCGCCCGGCACGCCGTGCCGGGTTTTTCATTCAGCGCCAAACGCAAAGCCCGGCACGGAGTGCCGGGCTGCCCAACGCCAGAAACCACCCAACCCATCCTCACGCCGACGTGCGATCAATGACGCTGTACTGCTCCCGCTCACCACGCCCACGCAGCGGATAGTCCTTCCGCAGCGGGTGGGCCGGATACTCCTCCCAGGTCAGAATCCGCCGAAGGTCGGGGTGCCCGCTGAACCGGATGCCGAACATGTCGAACACCTCGCGCTCGGGCCACTCGGCCCCGGGCCAGAGATGCGTGACGGTGTCGAGCTCGAGCGCCGGATCCACCGCCGTGCCCGCCGTCGGCAGGCTCGGATCCAGAAATACCTTCACCAGCAGCCGATCGTCGCGCTCGAAGCAGATCAGGTTGTACACCACCCCGAAACGCCCCGGCATCTTCGCCGGATAGTTCAGGTAATCGATCCCGCCAACGTCCGACAGGAACACGTACCGCGTGCGCGGATCATCGCGCAGAAACTGCAGCACCTCGCGCAGATCCTTGGGCTCAACGATCAGCGTCGACTGCCCGCGGAACTCCATCCCGCGGAACTTCCCCTCCGGGAACCGCTCTTTGATGAGCTTGAACACCGGGTGGTCAAGCGTGGGCCCCTTCGGGGTCGGCGACTGCGGCGATGCGCTCTGCGGCGTGTTCAATCTACGCGCTCCTGAGAAGTCCAGAACCCTAGGCCCCGCCCGCAATCCCGGCATCCTCCGCAAGCACCACCCACCCCGCCCACGCCGGCAGGATCCGCCGCGCACGCTCCACGACACGCCCCCCGTCCAGCACCCCTGCTCTCAGCGGCACCACCGCCACCCCGCACCGCTCATCCACGACCCCTCCAGAGACCACAACCCCCAGAATCCGCCCGGCCTGCGACGCCTCGACCTCGCCCACCATCTCGAGAACCCGGCACAGATGATCTTCCGCCTCACGCGAGTTCAACATCGCCGAAGTCATCATGCTCATCGGGTCTACCAGCAACCCCACGCCCCCGGCCCACTCCGCGGCGAGCACCTTCCGGCACCCCGGCACGTCGCTCACGACATGCCGGGCGTGCGGCCGAAGGCACAGCGTCCGCCCGCTCACCGCCGCCTCCAGCGCCGACCACCCTTTGGACCCCCACGTTCGCGGGTCTTCCGCGAACAGCCCGCCCCCATCAAGCTCGGCCATCGAGCCCGACCAGCACACCCGAATCCCCGTGCCGTTCCCGCCCCCGCTCGGCGTCCCCTGTTCCGGCACACCGCTTGCGGTGGCACCGCGGGATGAAAGCACGCTCGAGGACGGGTCCAGCCACACCGGCTCCCCGGCCGCCGGCGTGCCTCCTGCCTCACGGGTTTCCAAGAGCTCCCCGGACCCGGTCGGCATCACCATGATCCGCCGGGGCAGGGGGGTTGTCGGCGTCGTCGGCATCACGTTCTTCACGTCCGCTTGTGTTACACGCTCACGCCCCCCAACTCGGCGCGACCGATAGCCAGCGTACGCGGCATCATGGAGGATCGCCCAATGCTCAGCCTGTCTCCCACCGTCCGTTCCCCAAAGCTCCCCGTCCGCATCGATATCTCGTGGATGCGCCTGCGCCCCGCGCAGCAGCCCGCGCCCGCCGCCGGGCCGATCATCGAGCCCAAGCCCCAGCCCGAGGCATCCGACGCCCCGGCCCGGGCCGGCTTCATCCACCGCATCCTCGAGATCAACCCGACCGCCTCTTCCGAGTTTCTCGACCGCTTCAGCGCAACGGACCTCGAGTCGTATCTCCAGCACCTGCTCGTCGCCGCCCAGCCCCGCGGCCGGTCCACCCGATGGATCCGCCCCGACAACACGCGCGGGATCGCGATGAGTGAACCCGCGGCGTGATCAGCGCCGTATAGACACTCGTCCGATTGTCCTGCTGCCTCCCGACCGCACAAGCATCTCTCTCGCAGACACCTCGGCGTCTGGAGCTGGTGGCGAAGCTTCGACGCCGTTGTGTCATTCTCCCAATTCGCTCGCGCAGAACCTCCCCCCCGCCGCGGGAGTGTTCTCGTGCGCTCTCACTCGACCTCCAATCTCCGGCTGACGCCAGGGCCGGAATCAACCGATACCCCCTCCGGCAGGGCCCCTTCAAGCCCGCCCACGCTCGCGTCCGATAAACCAGCGTCCCCCACGCCGCGTATCGGCAGGTGAGCGCGTGTGTCAGGCCCGACCGGAGGTCGGTCCCGGTTCTTCATCCCGGCCCCCCGCGGGCCACGCCCGGATCGATCAGACACGTTTGAAGGGCAGGAAGCCCCCACGTGTGCCGCTTATCCGGCCCTGGCCCAGGAGCTTTGCCGTGTCGCGCACCCGCCACTCTGCCCCCGCCGCTCGTGCCCTGACGTTCGCCGCCTTCGCCGGGCTCGCCGTCGCCATCGCGGCCGGCTGCGCCCGCTCGCGTTCCGATGCGGTCTATCAGCTCCCCGATTCCACCAAGCCCATCACGCCCGCCGCGAGCGCCCCCGCCGCCGTCGCCGCCAAGCCCGCGACGATGGCTCCCGCCCCGCAGCGCCCGTGGCAGCCCGGCAAGAAGCTCGAGCCCTTCTGGATCTCAATGACCGCCGAGGCCGACCGCGCCAAGTGGGACGATCAGTACACCCCGGGCCCCGCCGGCGACCCGCTGGCGCTGACCGCCGCCCCCGTCATCCCCGCCCCGCCCAGCCGCGGCGAGGACGCCAGCGAGGGCCTGACCCACGTCACCCTCGCCCCCGAGGGCGCCGACTTCGATCCGTGCATTGCCCGCGACGCCTCGTTCCTGGTCTACGCCTCGACGCAGCACCGCCCGACCGCAGACATCTACTACAAGTCGAACGCTGGCCGCACCATCACGCAGCTCACATCCGACCCCGGCAACGACGTCATGCCCGCCATCAGCCCCGACGGCGCCCGCATCGCCTTCGCATCCAACCGCTCGGGCAACTGGGATATCTATGTAATGTCCGTCTCCGGCGGCCAAGCCGTCCAGATCACCTCCGACCCCGCCCAGGAACTCCACCCCTCGTGGTCGCCCGACGGCAAGCGCATCGTCTTCTGCCGCCTGGGCGAAGTCTCGGCACGCTGGGAGATGTGGGTCGCCGATGTCGGCTCCACGGGCTCGACCGAGTTCGTCGGCTTCGGCTTGTTCCCCGAGTGGTGCCCCGTCGCCGGCACCGGTGCCGGCGGCCGCGACAAGATCCTCTACCAGCGCTCCCGCGAGCGCGGCGACCGGGCCTTCAGCGTCTGGACCGTCGACTATCGCCCGGGCGACACCTCCAGCCCCACCGAGATCGTCTCGAGCCCCAACAGCGCCGCCATCAACGCCGCCTGGAGCCCCGACGGCACCCGCATTGTCTACGCAACCATTGATAACCCCAACGACCTCTCCGCCGCGTCCGACGGCACCAACACCCGGCTCCCCGGCTCCAATCTCTGGATGACCTCGATCGACGGCACCCAGCGCGTCAACCTCACCGCCGGCCGCTTCATGAACCTCATGCCCGCCTGGGGCTCCGACAACCGCATCTACTTCGTGTCCGACCGCACCGGCGTCCCCAACGTCTGGTCCGTCGGCACCGAGAAGGCCATCATCGCCGCCACCGGCAAGGCCCCAGATCGTGCGACCGACGTCGCCCGTCGCAACCCCGCCGCCACGAAATCCGCCCACAAAGCCTCCGAGCACGCGGCCGATGCCGGCGAGCAGGCCACCGCGCCCACCGAGTGACTCTTCCCGCAGGGCAACCGTTTCTCCAACGTTCGCCCCGCATTGACCGATAACCAAATCTCACGGCCTGCGCCGGATCGCGCGGGCTCTCACGGCAGGACGCCATGACAACCGTACAGACCATGCTCCGGCGCGCCGCCCTCTGCGGCGTGCTCTGCGCTTACGCCGTCCTCTCCTGTGCTTGCGCGGGCAAGAAGGAAGCGCCGCTCTCCCCGCCCGAGGTCGTCGTCGCCCCCTACGACGCGACCCGAGGCGAGATCCTCTTCGCCGTCGTCCCTCTGGCCAACGAATCCGGCGTCGGTTTCGTCGACACCGGGCTCATCTCCGACACGCTCGTCAACAAGCTCGACGAGGTCCGCGGCGTCGCCTGCCTCCCGCTCAACCGCACCATCGCCGCCATGCGGGCCCGCGGCCTCCGCGCCGTCCGCTCCCCCGCCGAGGCACGCATCATCGCGTCCACCCTCGGCGTCGACGGCCTGGTAGTCGGATCGATCACCGCCTACGACCCCTACGACCCCCCGAAGCTCGGCTACAAGCTCGCGCTCTTCAGCCGCGAGGCCGACGGCGGGGCCATGACCATCGACCCCTTCAAGCTCCAAACCGCCTACACCGACGCCCCCAAGGACGCCGCCACCTCTCTCCGCTACGACACCCGCCCCGTCGCGACCGTCAGCGAGTATCTCGACGGTGCGAACCACGAAGTGCAAATGACCCTGAGGCGCTACGCCGTCGGACGCCACGACCCCGACGCGGCCCTGGGCTGGCGGAAGCTGCTCGCGAGCATGGACCTGTACACCGAGTTCGCGGTTCACCACGCCGTCGGACGCCTGATGGAGACCGAGCGTCTCCGCCTGGCCCAGCCGACGCCCGAGGGTTCCGCCGAGAAGACACCGGCCTCGCCGTGACGCCAGCCCACCCCGGGCGGCCCACGCGGGGCCCAGCCCGGAGCGGTGCATGCACGGTTCGCCCGAGTCGCCAAGCCAGAAGAGCCCCCCGAACCACGCGCTGACGCTCGTCAAGGGCCCGCACCGCTGGACCTTCCGCTATGGCCCCGGCGAAGAGCCGCTGCTGCTCGAGCGCCTCGCCGAGCTGGCCCGCCGGAAAGATGTGCCCTTCGACTGGTTCGATGCCGCACTGGTGAGCCACCAGCTCCGATCCCGCCTGAACTCGGGGATCGCACGCGAAGCTTCCGAGCCCGCGGGCGTGGTTGTCGCCAAGCCCCGCAGAAACCCCGCATAATCCGGACCCTGCCGATAAAGCCACGGACCTTTCCGGCCGACGTTCCACCTGATTCCTCTCGTCCTGCCACCATCCGCGCGGCACTTAGCGCCCAGACAGACCTCCCCGCCACGGACGGCGGGTTCGGAGCAACGGAGTATGACCATCCTTCCCATCGTCGCCGGATTCACCAGCTATCTGATGGACGAGCGGCACTTCAGCCACTACACCGCCCGCTGCTACGGCGCCGACCTCCGCCAGTACATCGAGTTCCTCTCCGACGAGGCCCACATCGAGGTCATGGAGCCCGCCGAGACGGCCGCCTGGCAGCGTGCCTCCGGCCCCGCGAGCCCCGACGTCATGGGCACCATCCAGCCCGCCACCATCACCAAGTGCATCATCGAGGCCTCGCCCGAATCCATCCGCCAGTTCCTCGCGCACCTGGGCAACAAGGACTACTCCGCCGCCACCATGGCCCGGAAGATCGCCACCCTCCGATCGTTCTACAAGTGGAGCCACAAGCGAGCCGTCACCAAAACCAATCCGATGACGGCCATCCGCACGCCCCGCCAGGCCAAACGCCTGCCAAAGGCCATCACCGTCGAGCAGATCGAGAAGCTCCTGGCCACCCCCAGCGACCGCGACGTCCTGGGCCTCCGCGATCGCGCCATGCTCGAGACGCTCTACTCAACCGGCATCCGCGTCAGCGAGCTGGTGGGCCTGAACATCGACGACCTCGACGAGACCGGAGAGGCCCTGCACGTCCGCGGCAAGGGCAAGAAAGAACGTATCGTCCCCCTGGGCACCCACGCCCTGGCCGCCGTGCAGAACTACGTCGCAATGGTCAAGTCCGACCCGCGCTGCGCCGCCTGGTGGGCCGCCGACGTCGGCAAAACCGCCGGCAGCTGCCCCCTGTTTGTCAACAAGCACGGCCAGCGCCTCAGCTCGCGCTCCGTCCGCCGCAAGCTCGATAAGTATCTCATCTCCGCCGGCCTCGACCCCGACATCAGCCCCCACACCCTCCGCCACTCCTTCGCCACCCACCTCTTGGACAACGGCGCCGACCTCCGCAGCGTCCAGGAGCTGCTGGGCCACCAGTCGCTCAGCACGACACAGATCTACACCCACCTCACGGCCCAGCGCCTCCAGAACGCGTACAACCAGGCCCACCCCCGCGCGGAGTCGGCATAAGACCGACAAAGTACCAGCGATACCACACGTTCGTCACCACGACGCCGCCCCCGGGGCGGCGTCTGTGCGTTCCGGCGCGTCACTTCTCCGATGCCCCGACCTCGAACAGCAGCGCCTCGACCTGCTCCCCCACCTGCTCCGTGCTCATCGAAGCCTCGACCACCACCACCCCGCGCACTACCCGCTCCGAGTCGATGACCACCACCGCCGCCTCGCCCCCGGGTGCAAACAAGTCGATGCTCGCCGCCGCGTCGGTCGTCCACATCACATCGCGCCCCCACACCTTCCCCGCATCCCTCAGCCGCACCAGCAGCTCATCGGCCGACAGGCCCGACACAACCAGAACCGGCGCCAGCCCGAAGCGAGCCAGCCGTGCCGGCGCGTCACCAGTGGTGATCTCCGCGGGCTTGTCCTTGGCCCCCGCCGCGAACGTCTCGTCCCGCAGCGTTCCCAGAATCCCCGCCAGCTTCCCCGCCTCAAATCTCGCAAGCCCCGTCTCCACCCCCGGCCGCAGCGACCGCACAAACACCAGCACCGCATGCTCCGCCGCCGACACACCGCGCACCGCCGCCTCCGTTGGCGGGGCCAGCACCTCGTCGAGCGTCCACTTCTCCCCGCTTACCCGGCTCAGGGGCATCTCCGGCGCCTTGACCCCGATCCGCAGCGTGTAACCCTTGGGCTTCAGCTCGTCGAGCCCCTCAACACGCGTCCGCCGCTCCACATCGATCATCGCCCGCCGCGGCTCGCACGGCGAGAGCCCACTGACGTTCAGCGTGATCACCACCCCCTGGTCCGCACGCTCGACCACCATCGTCTTCAGCCGCCCGCCGACCACCACAAGCCGGACGCCGCCGTGCTCGAAGATGCCCGATATCGTCGCCCGCGCCGGCTGCCGCGGATCCACGTCAACGCCCGTCCAAGTGATCCCCCGCGCGAAGCTCCCCAGCGACCGCACCGGCCCCTCGCCCGCCCCCGCCAGGTCCACCTGCGGCACCAGCACGCTGGGCACCACGCTCTCGAGGTCCCGGCTCGTCACCCGTCCGCCGCCCTCGCCCGTTCCCGCGAGCGTCCAGCGGGCGAAAGTCCCCGGGTTGGCCGCGTGTGCCGCGACCAGGAGCCCGTCGGCGGCCACCAGCCGTAACTGGCCGAGCTCGAGCACGACCATCCGCCCCGCGTCATCTCCCTCCGGCCCGGCAGCTTGCTTCGCAAGCCGAACCATGACCGACGAACGCGTCCGTCGCGCTCCCGCCGCCGGCGTCGGCCCGGGCGACACGATCTCGATGCCCACCCGCTCGCACACGTCGCTGGACGCGTAGAACGCCCGCAGCTTCTCCACCGCCGCCCGCGCGGCGGCGTCGTCCTGGGCCCGCGCCGAGGTGCCGACGCCCAGCCCCGCCCACGCCGCCACGATGATGGTTCCCGCTCGACGCATCTGCATCATCCTTGGACTCCGGGCTTGGCCGCGAGTGCCGTCAAGAGCTCCAAGGCGGTTCGTCCGCCGCCGATCCCGGGCACGACCAGCCCGGGCGACACCGCTGCAAGCGGCTCCAGCACGAACCGCCGCTCGGCCATGCGCGGGTGCGGCACGACCAGCCCCGGCTCATCGATCACCGTGTCGCCGTACACCAGAAGGTCAAGATCGAGCGTCCGCGCCGACCACGACGGCACACCCGCCCGCACCCGCCCGCGCTCGCGCTCGATCTGGTGCAGCATCTCCAGCAGCGCCCGCGCTGGTACGCTCGTCCGCAGCACCGCCACGCTGTTCAGATACGCCCCGCCCGGATCGACGCCCACGCGCCCAACCGCCTCCGTCTCGATCACCGGCCCAACGCCCACGAGGCTCGTCCCCGGCAGGCCCGCCAGCCGTCCCACGGCGTAGCCGACATGCCCCGCCCGGTCGCCCAGGTTCGAGCCGATCCCGATCGCCGCGATGACGCCCTGATCCTCGCTCACGCCCGAGCGTATCCCGTGGGCTCTTACAAACCCGGCCGCCTTGGGTACCCCGCCGGTCCCCGGCGGGCTGTCTCTGCCGCACGCAGCCATCGAGAGCTCGTCCGAGGTTCAGCGTTGATGTGTATCACCGCACACCACCGAACCCTGCGGCAGCCGATGACAAAGGCCCCGACCGGAGCCGGGGCCTTTCGAGAAAATTCATGTTATGGTCCGGTCCCGGCCTTGCCGAGGCGCGGCCGGACCGCTCATTCCGCCGGCTCGAGCTCCCGGGCCCGGTGCTGCATCTGGGCCTTCAGCCGTGCCAAAATCGAGCTGTGCATCTGGCTCACGCGGCTCTCGGAGAGGTCGAGCGTCGCCCCGATCTCCTTCATCGTCATCTCCTCGTAGTAGTAGAGGATGACGATCAGCCGCTCGGCCCGCGAGAGGCCCTTGGTCATCAGGTCCTTCACGTCCTTGCGCTGGATCTCGCTGAACGGATTTCGCTGGCTCTCGTCCTTGATGACGTCGATCTCGCGCACGTCCTTGGAGCCGTCCGACGAGAAGCACTTCCGCGTCAGGCTGAACGTGCCGACCGCGGCCGAGTCGCGCTCGTACTTCTCGAACTCCTCGCCATCCAGGCCCAGCGACTGGCTGAGCTCGTCCTGCGTCGGGGCCCGTCCGGTCCGCATCTCGAAGCGCTGCTTGGCCCCCTCGACGCGCGACGTGCGGTGCCGCACCAGCCGGGGCACCCAGTCCATCAGCCGCAGCTCGTCGAGCACGGCCCCGCGGATGCGCGGAGCGCAGTAGGTCTCGAACTTCACGCCCCGGTCAAGGTCGTACGCGTTGATCGCGTCCATCAGGCCGAACAGGCCGGCGCTCATGAGGTCCTGGATGTCCACCTCGTCGGGCAGACGCGCGTAGATCCGCTCCGCGTTGTACCGCACCAGCGGGAGGAACCGCTCCATGAGGTAGTTGCGGATGTCCCGCGAATGGCTCTTCTTGTACTCCAGCCACACCTCGCGGATCGGCCGCTGGTCGTAGTCGCTGGGTTGATTGCTCGGCTCGGCGTGCTCGACGGCATACCGACCGGTCACTCGTGGGTGCGCCTTGACGGCGCTCCGCGTGCTGCTCATGGTCCGCTCCTTGACCACTTCTGACTCTCACCCGGAGGTCGCTGGTTCACGCCCGACCGGATGTCCCATGGCGAAGAGCCGAATCCTTGGCCCTGCCGGGGCCGAGTATAACGGCGCTTCAATACACGGCAATACGAATCACGTTCCGCGAAAGAAATGTGGAGAACTCGATCACTTTGTTCACACGGTAATCACATCGTCACTGTCCGGACCCCCACCCGAGAGAGCACCCTTCACCCGCGGCTCGGGAACCGGTCGGGATCCGCGATACTTCTCCACCGCCTCGCGCACCGTTCGCTCGCACACCGCGCCGATCACGATCCCTAAGAGTTGTACCGCGAGCATGCACACCAGAGCACGGCCGAGGATCACCTCCGCCGGATTGTCCGCCGCCAAGCCCGCGATGAGCGCCACCGCGAAGCCGCTCAGCCCGCAGCTCGCCGCAATCACTCTGCTTGCAACGCCTGGGGCCACGAGATCTCCAGAATCAGCTCAAGCCGACCGCACGTCCGATCGAATGTCGGTTGCACGATGCCGCAACTCAAGCGACTTTCGTCAAAACGGGCCATTTTTCACGGAGTTTTCGGTCTCCGCCCTTAGCGCCCCAGCAAGCGCCGAACCAGGACCGATAACCCGCGACCCGCCGCCGCCTCGCCTCCCGAGCTCCCTCGCACTCCCCGCACCCCCAACGTATCCGCCACCGTCCGCCCCAGCTCCCACATGTTGAGTGCCGCCTCGCACTTGGGCGAGCGAACCAGCAGCGGTTGTTGCGCACGCACCGCCTGCGCGACGTGCACATCTTGCGCGACAAATCCCAGCAGCGTCGCCTCGACACCAAGGAACCGGCGGCAGACCTTCGCACACCGCGCGTGCACGCCGAGCGCCTCCAGCGGATCGGCCACCTGGTTCACCACCACGCCCAGCCGACCATCTCTAAACGCCGCGCCAGCTTCCCCGCCGCCGAGCGCGACGCACTTGGCCAGGGCATACGCATCCGCCAGCGCCGTCGGCTCGGGCGTCGTGATAAGAATGCTCAGGTCCGCCGCGGCCATAAACGATGTCACGCCCAGGCCGATCCCCGCCGCCGCATCGACCACCACCACGTCCGCGTCCCGCTCCAACTCTTTGAGCCCCGCGATCAGCCGCCGCCGCTCGCCCGCCGACAGGTCGGCCATTCGGGCCACGCCCGTCGACCCCGGCACCAGCCGAAAGCCTCCCGGCACATCGACCGCCAGCTCACGCACGCTGCGCCGCCCGGCGTCCTGCACCTCGGGCGAGCCCGGGTTGAGGGCATGGTGCAGCCGCCCGGCGGGAAGCACGCCGCAGAGCAGGTCCGCGTTGGCCGTCCCAAGGTCGGCGTCCAGCAGCGTGACCCGCAGCCCGCCGCGGGCCAAGGCGACGCACAGGTTCACCGCGATGTTGGTCTTGCCTACCCCGCCCTTGCCCGAGGCGATCGTCACCACCCGGGCCCTTCGGGCGGCATCGCGACGCGTCGGCACCGCCGCAAACGTTGGCCCGACCCCGGCCGTCTCCACCGACACCCGAGGCACAGGCGCCGGGGCCGCTTGGCTCTCTCGAAACAGACTGCGCAGGCGGGTCGCCTGGTCATCGCTGGGATTGGCCGGGCGAGCGCGAAGCTGGGCCTCGATCGCCTCGAGGTCCTCGGCCCGCAGCTGGTCGTCGATCTCCGCCACCGATACGCCTGCCGCGCCCCGCACCCCGTCTCCCGGGCGTGTCACAGCCCACCCCGCGAGGTGGCCGCGTATTCAGCCCCCGCCTCCGTCAACACCGCCCGCGGCGGGGCCGACTCGGCCTCTCGCATCCCCCGCCCGATTCCCGCCCCGCTCCCGACTCCGACCAGCCGGTTGTCGAGCACCATCCGCGCCAGCCGGTCGGCGTGACCGGCCTCGAGGTGGTCGGGCACCTCCTGCCCCATGGTCACGAAGCTCAGTTGCGCGTTGACCCGCTGCACCACGTTCACCAGCACGCCGAAGTTTACCGCCTCGTCGAGCTTGGTCAGGATCACGCGGCTGGGCCGAACGGCGCTGAACGCCTCGGCCGTCTTCATCAGCACCGGCTCCGCCGCGGTCGTCGAGAGCACCAGGTGCACCTCGCTCGGTCCCGCCGCGTCGAGAAACTCCCGCAGTTCCTCGATCCGGTCGGCATTGAACTGGCTCCGCCCGGCTGTGTCGATGAGCACAATATCCAGATGCGACAGGCTCGCGACCGCCGCCCGCATCTCCGTGGGCGTCAACACCACCTTCAGTGGCAGGCCGATGATCCCGGCATAGGTCCGCAGCTGGTCTACCGCCGCGATGCGGTAGGTGTCCGACGTGATGAGCCCGACCGTCTTGCCGTGCCGGAGCTTGTACGCCGCCGCAAGCTTGGCGATCGTCGTCGTCTTGCCCACGCCCGTGGGCCCCACCAGCGCGATGATCGTCGGCCCGCGCTGCGCAGCGCCCGCGCCGGTCGAAACCGCCGACACGCCCGCCGCGACCGGGATCATCGCCGCGATGTGCCGCAGCACCGTCGCACGCACGATCGACTCGTCGCTCAGCTCACCGGGCGTCAGCTCGTCGCGCACCGCACCGATGATCCGATCCGCCACCTCGCGGCTCACCGCCGCCTCGAGCAGCCGGACATAATGGTTGAAGAGCGCCCTGGGCATCTGCCCCGCCCCGCCAACACCCCCCGCCGCGGGCGCCGCGTGCAGCACCTGGCTCACCAGCAGCTTGATCTCCGCAAGCTCCCGATGAATCTGCGACGACGCCGGGCCCTCAATCCGTCCTCCAGTGGTCTCTCTCTTCGTCTCCAGCGGGGCAGTCGACGACATCCAACTCTGTTCACTCACATGGGACGGCATCGACACCGGCGTCATCAACGGCGACGCCGCAGTCTCCACCGGGCCGCCCCCGATACGACGATTTCGCACCGACATCCGCTCGGGTTCATCGCTCTCGCGAGCCATCGGGGACTTTGCCCCCGTGCCCGGCCCCGTGCCGGCTCCCGAGGGTGCCGCGGCCCGCGATTCAGCGCCGGGCCCCATCGCTACGACCTTCTTATACGCCCCGACCGCCCCGGCCCCGCTGACCGGCGACGCCAGCGCGTTCCCGCTTCCGCGGCCACCACCGCCGGCCGCTCCGACGCCGCTGGCCCCGCCGCCCGCGGCTTGTCCGCCCACCGCCCGCCGCTGCCTGGCCATGGGGACCGATTCGTCCGACGCGGTGATCTCCACCAGCGTCTTGGCCCCAAATCCCAGCACCCCGCCGACCTTCACGCTCCGCGTGTGCAGGATCACCGCGTCCTTGCCCAGGTCTTTCTTGACCAGGCCAAGGGCGTCCGCCATCGAAGGGGCGCGGTAGGTTTTCAGCTTCATCGTGGACGCCATCCCTGGCTGGAGAAACGGCGGGCCTCCGGCCAGCCGCGGAACTTCAAGAGCAATCGTCGGGCGATTGTCCGAAGCTGCGCGTAGATCGTCAACTCTGCGCGTCATCGGCGCAGATTTTTCAACATTCCTTCCACGCCGGCTTCACACTGGGCACTAACGGGCACCTGATGTCGGCGCCGGTTCCGACACCTCGACCCGGTCGGTCCGCAGATTCCAGAGCAGCTTCCGGGCCGTCACCGGCTGCTGTTTCTCGGCGTATAGCGTCACCCGGTTGCCCGGGCTGGCCGTCGCCTCGACCATCCCCGTCGCCGCCTCATAGACGAGGCGATCACCCAAGAGCTTCTGGGTCCCGCTCTCGGCGTACACCGCTCCTGCCGCCTCGGCCCGGATCAGGTCCGCCGACTGAATCGCCCCGCCCGCTCCCGCTGCCTGCCCTTGCACGTTGAAGAACGCGTCGACATTGAGCGCCACCAGCCGGATCGCCCGATCGCCGCCCAGCGGCAGGTGCGTCACCTCGACATCCTTCTTCATGCTCAGCACCCCCGTCGACCGCGTGAAAAGCATCGACTCGCCCCAGATGAACCGCGACGTTCCACGGGTTCCGCCTCCTCCCCCGCCCGCGACCAGCGGCCCAGAACCGCCCGCCGCCTGACGTTGGTCCCGGATGATCGCCCGCCCGCTTCCCGGCACGCTCATCGTCCCCGCCTGCTCGTCGGCGATGATCCGCGGCCCCTCAACAAACATGAGCTGCTCCAGCGTCCGCTTCGCGTCGTCGCCCGGCGCCTCGGGCGCGTACGCATAGCTCCGCACCTCCACCGTCGCCGGCACCACCCCCGCCGCGGCGCTGACAACTCCTGCGCCCACGGGCTCGTCCACGCCCGCGCCGATCGCCTCGGCCCGCAGTAGCCGCCGGTCTTCGATAGCGCCGTCGCCACCGCCGCCCGCCAGCGACGCGGGCGTGATGTTCACGCGGAGCTTCTCCGCCTTGGCCACCTGCGTGCTCAGCCGAGTCGCCGAGGTCACGACCGCCGACCCCTCGCAGTCGATCCGGCCCTGAGCGTTGTTGAACCGCATGCCATGGGTCCATGTCACCATCAGCCGCCGCTGATCGCTCGCCCGCGCCGGCGTTCCGGCGTCCGGCGGCGGGGGCTGATGATCGAACGACCCCTCGCCCTTGCACACCATCGTTCCGGTCGCGTCGTCGAGCGTCACGTGCGAGCCCACCACCGTCGAGCCCGCCCGCGCCAGCACCACCGGCGCTCCGCCCGGCGCAGAACGCAGGTCCGCCGTCCGCTCCTCGGGCCGGGCCCGCAGGATGTCCGCCCGGGCCGACACCCCGTCGCCCCGCTCGAAGAACGCGTTGCCGGACGCGACGATCTCCGTCAGGACCGTGTCGCCGTTCGCGCTCCTGCCGATGAACGTCTCGACCGACCGGGCCGTCAGGGCCGCATCGCGCGTCTGGGCCCGCACGCTCACGCCCTCGCCCCCGATCGCCAGGGCGTGCGTCGGTTCGGTCTGATCCGGGTCGGCTTTGCTGGGCGTGAACGTCACATCCAGCGTCTGGGCCGTCAAGTATGGGTCGAGCGCGGGCAGGGCCCGCTCGGCGTCCACGCGCCCGGCACCCGCAACGCCGACCACGTTCCCCTCGACCTTGATCCGCCGCAGCGCCGTCTGCTGCCGCCCCTGCGTGATGAAGTCCGCGGCCAGATAGTCGCCCGAAAGGCTGCTCGAAGCATCCCGCGCCAGCACCGAGCCGGTGAACCGTGCCGAACTCAGCGCCCCGCGGAGCCGGCCCTCGTGCTGGGCGAACTCGAAGTCCGCCTGCTCCTGCCAGGTAATCTGCCGGACGACCTTGGCCGACATCGGCCGCCCCGGATCGTTCTCCGGCAAGGGCCCGACGAACGCCTTGGGCGCCTTGAGCGCCGCAAGCTGCCCGCCCCCCGCCACATGGGCCACGCCCGAGCCCAGGTCCATCCGCACGCTCGGCACCACCAGCCGCCCGGACTCGGGCATGTCCAGCGTCACGCTCTCGACGCCCGCCCCCGCGAGCATCGCCATCGTCCGAGTCGTGGCGGCGTACTCGATCGACGCGCAAGTCCCCGTCGCGCCGGTCTCTTCATCCTTGAGCGTGACGACATCCACGCCGCCGGCCTTGACGCTCGAGAAACGGGCCGCGAAATGGTTGCCCTTGGCCAGTTCCGCCGGCGGGGAGGTTTCCGTCAGCGGGGTCATCACCAGCGTCCCCGACCACCGCATGATCACGTCCTTGTCCCCCGCCGAGATGAACAGCGGCTCGATCGATCCGGCGATGGGCCGCGGAATCAATGTTGCGGCCGCCGCCGGTTTGCCCGGGTCGGGCGCGCTCCCAGCGCCCGCCGCCGCCTTCGCCCCGTCCGCCGACGATGGCCCGGACTCGGTGAGCACGGCCCCGAAAGCGTTCTCGGGCAGCCGCCCGTCGACAAGCCGGGCGAACAGCTCCAGCGTGTCGGCCGTCAGCGAGCGTCCGACCTGATGCACCGTCACCTGATCGCTCACCAGCGCGCGGTACAAGTTCTCCTTGATGACCTTCGGCGAGGCCGCCGACGTCGCCCCGGCGACCACCGCCGCCGTCGGCACCAGCACTGCTTCCGTGTCCACCCCCGCGACAGCCCCCGTCCCCGCCCCCGCGCCGGCCCCCGCCCCACTCGCCACCGGCGACCGCTTCTGGGACCGCAGCAGCGGATTGTACTTCAGCATCTTTCCCGTGGTCCGCAAGAGCTCGATGCGTTCCCGCACCTGGTTCACGCGCACCAGCATCCCGTCGCCCTCGTAGAGCAGGTTCCGCGCCGAGATCGTCACCGGGTCCTGCGTGTCGAGCTCCAGAAGCACCGTGTCAAACGCGAGCGAGTCGGTGACGGCCAGCACTTCCGGCGCATCCATGTCCGGGTCGATGGATCTGGCCGGCGACTGGTCCGTCCCCGCCTCTCGGGCGGCGAACAGGCGAAGCACGACGGTGCCGTGAAACTCCCCGCTCTCGGGCTGCTGCTGCTGGCTGGGCATCTTTACCCGGGCGTTGTCGGCCCGGATGTGCAAGGCCCGCCCGTCCTTGAAGTAGATCCACGCCCGCGGGCTCGTCAGCGTGTAGTAGCCCTGCCCCATCGGATCGAGCTTCTCGCACACCAGCTCCGCCGCCAAGCGGTTGGGGTCGTTCTTGTCAACAAACTGCAGCCGGGCCGCCCCGGTCTGCTGGATCTGCGTCGCGTCCGCCGCACTTCCCTCGGCCGCCGGGGCCTTCCCGATGTCGATCACGTCCGTCGGGATCGCCGCCGGCCGAGCCGACGAGCGATACCCCACCGCGATGTAGATCACCACCCCGACGGCAATC
>Ga0105044_10001821_pt1 | contig 28908 bp, 34 predicted proteins | sample MAT01_FD_78092 | JGI IMG/M metagenome (GOLD analysis project Ga0105044, IMG submission 78092) | Freshwater microbial communities from Lake Fryxell liftoff mats and glacier meltwater in Antarctica - MAT-01 | ecosystem: Environmental > Aquatic > Freshwater > Ice > Liftoff microbial mat | place... | reverse complement strand
GCCGAAACGAGTTGTGACGCAGATCGCGCATCAACCCCCGCATCGGAGGGTAGGGCCGTCGCATGGCATGGTCAGGGGACGGTCGATCGGACCGCAGAAACCGGGTGATCCCCCTCGAAATCACCTACGGTCCCTGATGATGGAGGACCGCGTCGAGACGGTTCTGCCGGCGACATCGGCGAGTCCGGGCGTGGCCCGTCGGTTCGTGGGCGCCGCGCTCCGCCGTTGGGACACCGAGCCGGGCACCGTCGACGCAGCCCAACTGCTGGTGAGCGAGCTCGTCACCAACGCCGTCGTACACGCGAGTTCCGACGTGCGGCTCGTGGTGAGCGTACGGAACGCACGGATCCGGGTCGAGGTGACCGATCACGACGACCGACCCCCGCAGATGCAGACGACGCGGGCCGACGCGCTCGGTGGCCGCGGGCTCGGGATCGTCGACGGCCTCGCCGATTCCTGGGGTTCCGATCCCCGCCGGGACGGGAAAGCCGTGTGGTTCGAGCTCGCCCCGTGACCCCACCGGGTTTCCATGTTTTCCAACCCGGGTAGGCCTCTTGGAGGAATTCACGGCGGAGAACGGGCAGGTGCGCAGATGAACCAGCAGCTCGACGGTGACGCTACCGATGGGCCGGCGGCGTTCTTCCGATCCGTCGGCCCCGACGGTGTGCCGGTCCTGACCGTGCGCGGCGAGATCGACGTCTACACCTCGCCCGACTTCCGCCGCGAGCTCCAGACGCTCCTCGGGGTCGATGCCACACGCGTCGTCGTCGACTTCGGTGCCGTCGACTTCATCGATTCGTCCGGCCTGGGAGTACTCGTGGGCGCGCTCAAGCGGATGCGGGAGCGCGGCGGCGCGATCGTCCTGCGAGCGATGACGCCGTCCACGAAGAAGGTCTTCGACATCACCGGACTCACCGACCTGTTCACCGTCGAACCCTGACCCGTCGGCGTCAAGCACCGGGCCGATGATGACGCCTCTGACGCTCCGCGCGCGGCTCCTACTCCTCGCCGCGGGCTTCGTACTCCTGATCGGGCTCGGCGCGGCCACGATCACGGCGCTCACGATCGAGCGCGACGACCGGCGCGACGTCGAGTCACAACTCGTGATCGCCCGCGAACGCGTGACCCAGCTGGCGGTCGCCTACATCGACCAGGAGACCGGTCAGCGCGGCTACCTCACCGCGGCCGACCCGACGTTCCTCGAGCCGTACGAACGGGGTCGCGGCGATGCCCGCCGGCTCACGTCGGAACTCGGTCGTCTCGCCGGAACCCGGTTCACACCCGAGCTCACGGCGGTCGCTCTCGCCTCCCGGCCCTGGGATCGGAGCAGTGAGCAGACCATCGCGGCGCGGCGCCTCGGTCAGCCGATCGACCCGGTCACGATCGACAACGACAAGCTCCTGTTCGACACCCTCCGGGACCGGGTCGACGCACTCCAGCAGGTCGTCGATACATCGGCGCGGCGTGCCGCCGAAGCCACGAACCATGCCCGTACCTCGATCAACGGCGCGTTGGTCATCATGCTCGCCATCGCGGTCGTGCTCCTCGCGGTCGTGGCGGTACTCGTCCGGCGCTGGATCACGGTTCCGGTCTCCGACATCGCCGGAGCCGTTCGACGAGTCCGGGCCGGCGCGCTCGACGAGCCGGTCCCCGCCTTGGGTCCGCCCGAGATCGCCGAGCTCGCGCGCGACGTCGACGAGATGCGGATCCGACTCTCGCAGATGGCGATCGACGCCGAGCGATCGCGTGAATCGATCGAACAGAACGCCGCGGTGGTCCTGACCCTCCGGGCGAGTCAACGCCCAGATGTGGGCGAGCTGCCGGCCGGCTGGTCGGTGGCCGCCGACATCCGACCCGCCGAAGGCCTCGTCGCGGGCGACTGCGCCGATGTGGCGCGGCTCGACGATCACACCGTTGCGGTGCTCGTCGTCGACATCTCCGGCCACGGCGCGGTGGCGGGGATCCTCGCGCTGCGGTGCAAGGAGCTGCTCCGATCCGCGCTCTCCCTCGGCGCCGAACCCGGCGACGCCCTCGAGTCGACAGCCGGCCAGCTGGGCAACCTCGGCGACGAGACGTTCCTCTCGGCGATCGCGGTGGTGATCGACATCCGCGACGGCTCGATGCGCTACGCCAATGCCGGCCACCCGCCGGCGCTCGTGTGCCACCGCGACCGCACCACCGTGTCGCTACCACCCACGGGTCCGATCATGGGCCCGTTCACGAGCACGTGGAGTACGGGCCGAGCCGTGCTCGGCGCCGGGGAGAACCTCGCGGTGTACACCGACGGCATCATCGAGGCGCGGCTCGACGGCGTGATGTTCGGACCGGAACGCCTCGCCGAGCTCGTCGGCACGAGCGACTGCGAAGATGCGCCGGCCATCGTCGAACGGCTCCTCGACGCCGTCGAGGGGTTCACTCCGGGACGGCTGCAGGACGACGCGACGATCGTCGTGATCTGCCGCCCCGTCAGCTGATTCGCGTGGGTGGGACCGAGGTCGCCTCACCGCGCGAAGCGTTCCTGCGCCAGACCGACGCGTTCGCGACCGTCGCGGCGACGACGAGTCGACCGAGGAGATAGCTCCACAGCAACAGGGCGAGCGCCACGCCCAGGGCCCCGTATCGGTCGGCCTTGGTCGCGATCTCACGAGTGATCCAGTACACGGTCACGAGGTGCAGCACCTCGACGCCGACGGCAACGACGGCGGCCCCCGGGACCAGGTCCCCCCAACCCACACCCGGCGCGTGGGGCAACAACCACGAGACGGCCAGCCAGAGCGCGAACGGGACGGCCATGAACAAGCCGATGCCGATCAGACCGGCGAGGAACGACTCGCCCCGCATCCATCCGACGAGGCCGGAGAGCATCACCGAGACCGTGACCAGTCCGACCAGCACTCCGGCCCCCTTCGTCGCGCTGATCTTGCGCCGGACGACGTCGCCCCACACCAGTAGGTGCACGATGGCGAGCGTCTTCACGAGGGCACGGGACGCGAGCACCAGACCGAAGATCCCCACGACCAGCGCGGCCACCCGTTCCCCGAGGCCGAGGTTCCCGAAGTCGCCGAGCGACCGGGCGATCAGGCCGGTGATGCCCGCGGCACGGGCTGCGGCCTCGGGCGACCGGTCGGATGCCTGACTCGCGACCCCGAATCCGGCGACCCAGACGAACACGTACGGCACGAGGAACAGGAACACGCGGAAGCCGACCGCGGCAGCGAGTACACCGCCGCCGATCTCACTGTCACGCTCGAACGCCCGCAGCGCCGCATCCAGCGGGCCCGATCGGTGACGCTGGGCCTCGAGTTGGCGACGCGCGGCGACCGCCCGCGCGGTGACCCGCTGCTTCTCGGCCTGCGCCCGACCGACGATGGAGCGACGGGGTTCCGGGTCGGGCGGTTGCTCGTCTTGGTCCACAGCGCGTTCAGATTACGGTCCCGCTGGACCCCACTTCCCCATCGCCCGCAAGCCCTGACAAGATCTGCGCGTCCGACACCCCCGACCGACAAGGCGGACCATGACCGACAGCAGCGCGCCACTCGGCCCGGTCGACTTCACGCTCGTCGCGTTCCCTGCCAACCGCTTCAAGGGTGAGATCGTTCCCGCGCTGAAAGAGCTGGTCGACAACGGCACCGTCCGAATCCTCGACCTCGTGTTCGTGGAGAAGGACGCCGACGGCAACGTGCTGGTGCTCGAGCTCAGTGAGCTCGACGACGCGACGGTGCGCGCGTTCGACGACCTCGACGGTGGGGGATCAGAGTTGCTCAGCGACGGCGATCTCGAGCTCGCGGCGGAATCGCTCGAGCCCGGGAACTCGGCCCTGCTCGTCGTGTGGGAGAACACCTGGGCGACGCGCATGGTCCACGCTTTGCGCGACGCCGACTTCCAATTGCTCGCCCACGAACGGATCCCGACCGACGCGGTCGGTGCTGCCGCCCAGCCGATGGTGACGCCACGGGAGATCGGGAGGGCCGGGCGCCCGGGCCTCCTCGGAATGGCCGCCCGCACCGCCGTCGTCGCCGGAACTGCCACCGCGGCGGCCGGCGGCGTGTCGCGGCACCAACACGGAACCGCGGAAGAGCATGCGCAGGCGTACCCGCAGCAACCGGCACCGCCCGAGGGCACCGACGACCCGATCGCGCAGATCAAGCAGCTCGCCGAGCTCCACGATCAGGGCATCCTCACCGACGACGAGTTCGCGGCCCAGAAGGCCAAGCTGCTCGGTTGAGCTCAGCTCGGCGGCGCGACCCGGGCGAACCGGACCTGCCGGAGTTCAGGAGGAGAGGGCGCGCAATCGGGCCGTTGGGGGACCGACTCAGGCGGCGACGATCGCGGCGACGCCGGCCACGACCATGACGAGCCCCAGCACGAGGTAGGCGACGGATCGGGCCACCGGTGCCTGCACCAGTTCGCCGGTCGCCGTGCGCCCGCCTTGCGCCCGTGAGCTCCCCTTCGCCTTCGTGCTGCGGAGGCCTGCGCGCGCGCGAGCCTGTGCGTCGCGGCGGCGCCGGATGAGCGCCAAGCCGTTGCCGAGCGCGAGCGCCGCCCCGAGTGCGACGATCAACTCTCGGAGCACGTTGTCGTAGAAGCTCATGCCCGCGACGCTAGATCGCGATCACCCCGGCGGGCTGATCGGGTACCCGGCGAGCAGGCGCTCGAAGTCGGCGTCGGTCACCGTGGTGCGGATCTTCTCGGCGGTCGCGGTGTCCGACGAATCCGGCCGGCGGACCCGGACGCGGATCGGTATGCCGTCACGGGTCAGGCAGTACTGGGTCACGGTCCGGCGATCGGTGCGGTCGCGACGCGGAATCACCGAGTAGCAACGACCCTGCCGCCCTGCGGCACGAGTGGTTGCGTCGCGTCGAACTCGCGCCGTTCCCCTGCGACCCGTCGCCGATCGGAGCGCGTCGACCGAGGCGCTCGGATCAGCGGTCGGATCGACGGCGACCGCCTGACCGCACAACTTCCCGCCCGGTGCGTTCGCGCAGTCGATGGTCTGGCCCTTCCACACCCCACGCACGGAACCGAACCCGACGGTGAGCCAGTCGGGTTGGCGGTTGAGTTGCTCCAGGTCGGCATCCAACGGACCGGCCGGGGTCTCCCGGTGGAACCGCGTCGTCATCGACCAGGTCGTGGTCGTTCCCGCTTCGAGGCGGTCGAGCAACTCGCTCCGCGCGTCGTTCGACGCGGCCCACCCGGGCGTCGGATCACCGCCGACGTTCGCGCCCGCGAACACGACGACGGTGACTCCGATCACCCCGGCCGCGATCACCGCGGCCCCGATCACCCCGGCCCCGATCACCCCGGCCCGGCGACGCCATCTCAGAGCCCGGAGCATCCGACGAGAGTACCGACCGAACGAGGCGCCGACGCGCGTCCGACCCGGTCCGTGGTACAACGCGGCGATGCGTCTGCTCGTCGTCGTGTGTTCGGTCGAGTACGAGGGTCGCCTCGCGGCCCGCCTCCCTCCCGCGCTCCGGCTCGTGATGCTGAAGCGTGACGGATCGCTGGCAGTCCACTCCGACTCCCGGGCCTACAAGCCTCTCAACTGGATGAGTCCGCCGTGCACGATCCGCGAAGCCGACGACGAGATCGTGGCGGTGAACCCCAAAGGCGAACGGATCCGGATCGAGCTGCACGAGATCCTCCACGATCACCGGGTCGAGCTCGAGGAGGGTGGTGATCCCGGGCTCGAGAAGGACGGCGTCGAGGCGGAGCTCCAACAGCTGATCGCGGCGCGGGTCGAGGCGCTCCGCGAGGGCCTCGTCCTCGTACGTCGTGAGTACCCCACCGACATCGGCCCGGTCGATCTGCTCTGTCGCGACGCCGACGGCGCCGCTGTGGTGATCGAGGTCAAGCGAATCGGTGAGATCGCCGGAGTCGAGCAACTGCTTCGCTACCAGGAGCGGCTCGATCGCGACGCCCGCCTCGCTCCGACGCGAGGCATGTTCGTGGCGACCCGCATCAGGCCCCAAGCGCGGGTCTTCGCCGAGAGCCGAGACATCCAATGCGTCGAGATCGACATCGACGACCTGCGGGGCGGGGCGACTGCGTCGCTGCGCCTGTTCTGAACGCCGCGCCCGAACCCGATTGACACCCGTCAGACCACGAAGAGCCCGTCCTCGGCGATCCCGATCACACACGCGATGAGGCCGACCACGACGGCCGCGACCGTGACCACTGCCGCAACTCGGGGCGAGAGCGCGCCGGCAGTCGTGCCGAAGTGCCGCAGGCGCGCCGCACGCCGCAGACAGACCAAGCCGCCGAAGCCCCCCGCCACCGCCAGCAGGATGCCGACCGCGACGGCACCGGCCACGGGGAACGCGCTGCTCACGACGCGGATCACGAGCGCCGCCAGCGCCGCCGACGCGAGCGCAGTCCGGTTCCAGGCCAGCACGGTCCGTTCGGCCGGGAGCCCGGGTTCGTTCGTGTTCACAGGTCGGACGCCACGGCGAAGATCGCGGCGAGGACCGCCACCACAGCCACCGTGACCGACACGACCCGCAGCATCGGCGAACGGGGGAGTGGCCGACCGAACCGCATTGCCTGCTCCGATGCGTACCAGTGCTGGTAGGCCATCGCCGCGATCACCGCACCGACGGCCATGAGCGGCACCCCGAGGAGCCGACGGCCTCCCGGGAACCCGAACGACGGGAGCACCTGGGTGACCGCGAGGCCGCCCGCGACGAGCGCGAGCGCGGTGCGGATCCACGCCAGGAACGTCCGCTCGTTCGCGAACGAGAAGCGGGGATCGGGTTCGGAACCTTCGTCGACGATCTCAGGATCGTAGATGTCGGCCACGGACGGGATGGTAAAGTAGTCGCATTGTGAGTGCAACTAGTTCCGGCTCCGATGGGAGAGTCCGGCGGGGCGAACGCAACCGCGATGCGTTGGTCGAAGCGCTGCTCGGGTTGCTCGAAGACGGCATCGCGAAGCCCACCGCCCGCGAGATCGCCGAGCGCGCGGGCGTCTCACCGCGCACCGTGTTCGCCCACTTCGACGACGTCGAGAGCCTCTACGCGGCGATCGCGGTCCGTCAGCGGAAGCGTCTCGCGCCGCTGTTCGAACCGATCGATTCCTCCGGATCCGACGACCACCGCGTCGAGACCCTCGTCGCGCAACGCGTCGAGCTCTTCGAACAGATCGCACCGGTGCGGCGGGCGAGCCTGCTCCTCGCCCCCGACTCCCCCGAGCTGACCCGTCGACTCGCCGAGGTCACGCGTGCCCTGCGCGCGCAGGTCGCCGAGTGCTTCGACCCCGAGTTGGCCGCAGCCGGCCGGAGGCGGGGCGATCTGCTCGCAGCCCTCGACGTGGCCGCGAGCTGGGAGACGTGGGACGGTCTGCGCCGAGTGCAAGGGCTCACGGCGGTCGCAGCCCGGCGGACGCTCCACCTACTCGTGAGCCGGCTCCTCACCGGCGACTGACGCTCCGACGGGGAGCCTCGTCCAAGCGTGCTCCATCGCTTCGAGCAGGATGTCGGGCGACTGGGCGCCTCCCACCGCAGCCGCCCGCCCGAACACGAAGAACGGCACGCCCGTCGCACCGAGACCGGTGGCCAGGCGTTCGTCGCGACGGACCGCTTCGGCGTAGGCGTCACCCGCGAGGACATCTCTCACCTCGGTGGGGTCGAGCCCGACGTCGGTGGTCAACCGGGCCAAGGTCTCGGGATCACCGATCGGTTCGGCCTCGCTGAAGTACGCGACGAGCAGTCGTTCCTTCAGCGCGCCCTGCAGGCCGCGGTCGGCCGCGAGGTGGAGCAGCCGATGTGCGTCGAAGGTGTTGCCCCGACGGGCGCGATCGAGGTGGTAGTGCAGCCCCTCCTCCGCCGCGGTTCGGGTGAGGGAGTCCTCCATGGCCTGCGCCTTCTCGCGCGTCACCCCGTACTTACGGGCGAGGTGCTCGAGAGCATCACCCTTACGTTCCGCAGGAGCGTTCGGATCGAGCTCGAAGCTGCGCCAGACCACCTCGAGCTCGTCGGCGTGCTCGAATCGGCGCGCGGCGGCCTCGAACCGGCGCTTCCCGATGTAGCACCACGGACACACGACGTCGGACCAGATCTCTACGAGCACGATGGACACAACTCGCCCGGCGAGACGAGCATTCCGCTGCGGTGCGGCTCACCGGCGGGTGCAGGCTGCAACTGCCGCCGTGGCCGCCCGGTCGGCCACGAGCCCCGACGGGACGTACTCGGCACCACTCGCCCGGTCGACCACCAGGCTCGGGACGACGAGGTCGCCGATCTCGACCTCGGGATGGAGACCACCCGCGATCCCACCACGAGCACGTGATCGACCGTGACCACGGGGCGCAGCTCCGACCCCATCGGCGCGAGCACCGCCCCGATCGGGGTGCGCATCCATCGGCTAGTCGCGGGCCATGTTCTCGAACTTGGTGCGGGAGCCGAAGAAGGCGAGGCGCTCGTTGCCACTCGGGCCGTTTCGGTGCTTGGCCACGATGATCTCGGCCATGCCCTGGTGCTCCGACTCCGGGTTGTAGACCTCGTCGCGGTACACGAACATCACCACGTCGGCGTCCTGCTCGATAGATCCCGTTTCACGCAAATCGGCCAACATGGGGCGTTTGTCGGCGCGGTACTCGAGCTGGCGGTTGAGCTGCGAGAGCGCCATCACGGGGGTGTCGAGCTCGCGGGCGAGGATCTTCAGACCCCGGGAGAAGTCGGAGACCTCGACCTGGCGGCTCTCGACCCGGCGCGGGGAGCTCATCAGCTGGAGGTAGTCGATCACGATGAGGCCGAGGTCGCCCTCGCGCGCCCTCGTGCGCCGGGCCTTGGCCCGCATCTCCATGATCGTGCAGTGCGGGTTGTCGTCGATGAAGAGCGGTGCGGCAGCGAGACGACCGACCGCGTGGCTGATCATCGACCATTCGTTGTCGGGGATGTTGCCGGTCTGCAACTTGCGGAGATCGACGCGAGCCTCTGAAGCCAGGAGGCGCTTCGTGAGCTCGAGATGGCCCATCTCCATCGAGAAGAACAACACCGGCCGCTGCTCGACCACCGCGACGTTCGCGGCCGCGCCGAGCGCGAATGCGGTCTTGCCCATGCCGGGCCGCGCCGCGACCACGATGAGGTTCGACGGTTGTAGACCGAGGAGCAGATTGTCGAGGTCGGTGTAGCCGGTGGGCACCCCGGTGAGCGTGTCCTCACGGCCGTAGAGCTGTTCGAGCTGGTCGAGGGTCGACGCGAGGGAGTCGCCGATCTTCACCTCGGAGTCGGCGACGCGACGGTCGGCAACCTCGAACACGAGCGACTCGGCGTGATCGAGCGTCTGGCCGACGTCTTCGGGCGCCGAGTAGGCCTCCTCGGAGATCTCGCCCGCAACCGCGATCAACCGGCGGAGCAACGCGAGCTCGGCGACGATCGCCGCGTACTGGCCGGCGTTGGCCGACGACGGGGTCGCGGCCTGGAGCTGCAGGAGCGTCGCCTTGCCTCCGAGCGCGTCGAGCAGGCTCTTACGCCGGAGCTCCTCGGCGAGCGTGATCGGGTCGACCGGTTCACCCTGGCCGTAGAGCTCGACGACGGCGTCGTAGATGTGGCCGTACGCGGGCTTGTAGAAGTCGGAGGCCTGGACCTTGACCTCGATCGCGTCGACGATCGCGTCGCGCGACAGCAGCATCGCACCGAGCAACGACTCCTCCGCCTCGATGTTGTGCGGCGGGATGCGCCCCGGTCCCGACGCACGCGACGGGGCAGATTCAATCGACTGGACCACGGTCACCCTTCAACGAGGAGGCGAACCACGATCGTCGCGTCGATGACCTGTGGGTAACCAGACCCGTAACCCTGTGGACGGACGGTGGAAAACCCGCCTCGTCGTCCACAGTTCTGTGGACGAACCCCCGACGTTCCATGCGCGCGAGTGTGACGCACGGGTGGGACAGCGACGCGGAGGGTTCCGGCTACTCGGCGACGACGTCGATGCCGACCGTCACCGTGACGTCGGTGTGGAGCTTCGCGGCGATCTCGTGCGGACCAAGTTCCTTGATGGGCTCGTCGAGCTGGAGCGCACGACGGTCAACCGTGACGCCGGTCTGGGCCGTGATCGCCAGGGCGATGTCGGCGTTGGTGACCGAGCCGAACAGTCGGCCCCCTTCGCCGGCCCGCGCCTTGACCTCGACCCGGTTCGCGGTGAGCTGCGCCGCGAGCGCCTGAGCAGCCTCGCGATCGCGTGCAGTCTTCGCATCGCGGCCGCGTCGCATCGCGGCGGCCTGGTCGACCACGCCCTTGGTGGCGCGCATCGCGAGGCCCCGGGGCACGAGGTAGTTGCGGGCGTACCCGTCGGCCACCTCGACGATGTCGCCCTTCTCGCCCAGCTTCTCGACGTCGGAGCGGAGCACGACCTTCATTCGGTCGCCTCCGCGTCGATCGTTGCGTCGTCGAGGGCACCGATCGTGACGCCTTCGGGCGCGTCGATGGTCTCGGGCGCGCCGTCGGATGCAGTAGGCGGACCCTCGGTCGGCTGCGGGGTCGGCGCGTCACGCGATTCGCGCGACTCACGTGGCTCACGGTCGCCCCGATCGCGGCGGCCACCCTTGCTGCGCTGGGTCACCTGGCGGATGCTGTAGGGGAGCAACGCCATCTCCCGGGCGATCCGGATCGCGTGCGCGACCTGACGCTGCTGCTGCTGGGTGTTGCCGGTGACCCGACGGGAACGGATCTTCGCCCGCTCCGACATGAACCGGCGGAGCAGGTTGACGTCCTTGTAGTCGATCCACTGGATGTTCTCGGTGATGAGCACCGAGGTCTTCTTCTTCATCACGCGGCGCTTGTCGCCCTCGCGGGCCGGCTTGCGTCGCTCCTTGTCACGCGCCATCTAGAAAGGCTCCTCGCCGAACTCGTCGTATCCGCCGCTGCCGGACCCTGCGGGTTGGCCGCCTGCGGGCTGGCCGCCGGAAGGTTGGGGACGGCTGCCACCGCCCCCACCTCCTCCACCACTGTTGCCGCCGCCACCGCCGAAGTCGCCGCCACCGCCGCTGCGACGGTCGATCTTCTCGACCTTCGCCGTGGCGAACCGCAGGCTCGGGCCGATGTCGTCGGCGACGATCTCGATGACGCTGCGCTTCTCGCCCTGCTCGGTCTCCCAGCTCCGCTGCTCGAGCCGACCGGTGACGACGACACGCGTCCCCTTCGAGACGGACTCGGCGACGTTCTCGGCCATGTCGCGCCAGCACACGACGTTGAGGAAGCTGACGCGTTCCTCCCATTCGTTGGTCTGACGGTTCTGCCACCGGCGGTTGACCGCTACGCCGAAGTTGGCGTTCGCCTGACCGTTGGGGGTGTAACGGACCTCGGGGTCGCGGGTGACGTTGCCGATCACGGTGATGACGTTGTCTGCCATTTGGATTCTTCCTCCCTACGCGTCCGCCGTGGCGGTTCCGGCGCCCTTCGGAGGTCCGTAGACCGCCTCGGGGATCCGGAGCACCTTGTGACGGATCACTTCGTCTGCGAGGGAGAGCACCCGGTGCAGATCGTCCATCGCCGCGGGCTCGGCCTTCGCCTGGAGGACGACGTAGTAGCCCTCCCAGCGGTGCTTCACCTCGTAGGCGAACCGCCGCTTGCCCCAGAAGTCGATGAACCCGGGCTCGGCGCCCTTGGCCGTGATGACTTCGAGGTAGCGGTCGACTGCAGCCCGGATCGTCTCCTCTTCCAGGTCTGCGTCGAGAATGATCATGACCTCGTAGGGGCGCAAGGGCCTCTACCTCCTTCGGGCCGTCGGTGGGCCGACGGGCTGCGGTCGACGTGGCCGCATTCGGGTGAACGCGTCACGGCCGGAGCAAGATTCGGTTGTGAACCGTTCGAAACTATCAGACCTATCGGGGACGACCCTAGCCAGGGGGTGGGACAGCTACCCCGGCAGCGTCAGCTGCGACTCGTCCTCGGCCTGCCGTTCGGTCCCGGAGCCGGTGCCGTCGCCGTAGAGGTCGAGGGCCTCGGTCATCTGGTCGGTCATGTGGTACGTCTCGTCGCTCGACGGGAACCGGCCGGTCCGCACGTCGTCGGCGAAGCGGGCGACGGCCGTGGTGGCATCGTCCTGCATCGAGGCGTAGCGGCGAACGAACCGGGGCGCGACCCGGTCGTCCATGCCGAGCAGGTCGTGGTACACGAGCACCTGGCCGTCGCAGTGACGGCCGGCACCGATCCCGATGGTCGGCACGGGGACCGCGTCGGTGACCATCCGGGCGACGGCGTCGGGGACGCACTCGAGCACGATCGCGAAGCATCCGGCGTCGGCGAGCGCCACCGCGTCCTCGACGATGACCCGGGCCGCGTCGAGCGCCTTGCCCTGCACCCGGAACCCGCCGAGCGCGTGGACCGACTGCGGTGTCAATCCGAGGTGGCCCATCACCGGGATCTCGGCGTCGAGGATCGCCTCGACCGACTCGAGGCGCTTGCGACCACCTTCGAGCTTCACCGCACCGGCGCCGGCGCGGATCAGCTTGGCCGCGTTCGTCACCGTCTCCGCGCGCGACACGTGGTAGCTGAGCCAGGGCAGGTCGCCGACCACCAAGGGCCGGGGGCGGGTCCGCGCCACGGCGGCCACGTGGTGCGCCATGTCGTCGGTGGTGACCGACAGGGTGTCGTCGTAGCCGAGCACCACCATCGCGAGAGAGTCGCCCACGAGGATGAGGTCCACCCCGGCGGCGTCGGCCACGCGGGCCGAGGGCGCGTCGTAGGCCGTCACCATCACGAGCGGTGCACCGTCGCCCTTGCGGGCGCGCACACCCGGAGCAGTGACCGGGCGGCGTGAACCGTTCCGGTCGGTCGCGGGACCCGAAGCATCGGTCATCTCCGTACCTCCACCGTCCAGGGCACACACGGCTCCCGGCAGCCCCGCGAGGCTAGCCCAGGTCCGCGAACCTGCGCCCGGGCCGCCCGGCTCAGGGCGAACCCGAGGCGCGGCGCGTCAGGCGGTCGCCGGGTCGTCGGGATCGACGACGTCGTGGGGGTACTGCGAGAGGCACGAGATGCACCACACCTCGGGCGTCTGCACCACCTGCTCCGATGCCGGGGTCTCCCAGCTCTCGGGCGTCACGTAGACCCGCCGGACGAGAACCAGTTCGTCGTCGGGCGTGGCGCAGTTCTCACAGGCGCGCGACGGCTCGTCCATGGGGCCCATCTCCCGACCTTCGCCCGTCCGTCGATCGACTCAGCCGGCGTGGCGACGGCCGAGGAGCTCGCGCCGGCCGAGGTGGTTCCACGAGCAGTCGACACACACCTCGACCACGTAGCAGGCGAACTCGTCGACCGACGCCCCGAGCTTCTCGAGCTCGCCGGGATAGCTGATGCACCGACCGTTGGCCTGCTTGAGGCCGTCGCCGTAGACGTAGGACACGTTGCGGATGTCGCTGCTGCCGCACACCGGACACCCGTGCCCTGCGGGCTCCCCGACGTGACGAGCGGCCCGGAGCAGGTCGGGATGGGCATCGCACACGTCGTGCTGCTTGACCGTGCCGCGTCGCAGGTCGCGCAAGACGGCCCGGCGGGCCAGCGCGTAGTCGACGTGACGAGGCACGCAGGGATTCTACGGGCTGGCGGGGGGTCCTCGCGCCCCGAGGCCCCGGACGCCGGGAGGGTTGCTTGACGGGCCGGCGGGAGCAGTCCATACTCGTCGCCATCGATATATCGATTCGATATATCGGCCGGATGGACATCCGGCGACCATCGTCTGGCCGATGCACTTTCACCCAACACCGTCGGCCGACACCGATCCGGACGGGACATGCTCGAACTCGCCATCCTCGGTCTCCTCACGGACCAGCCCCTCCACGGCTACGAGTTGAAGAAGCGACTCGGCGAGAGCCTGGGCGTGCTGTGGGGTGTGTCGTACGGATCGCTGTACCCGGCTCTGCGTCGGCTCGAGAAGTCGGGGGCGATCGAGGAGGCCGACCCGATGGGCGCAGCAGCTCCCACCGGCGCAGCCGTGCCGAGCACCGGGTCGCTCACCGGCGACCTCGCCGTCGCCCGCAACCGCCTGCGCGGCATCGCGACACCCGGTCGGCGAACTCGCAGGGCCTATCGGATCACGCCCAAGGGCACGGTGCTCTTCGAGCAACTCCTCACCGACGACACCGGCGACGACGAACGTGGCTTCGCACTCCGCCTGTCGTTCTTCCGCCACCTGAGTGTCGGCGAACGCCTCGTGCTGCTCGAGCGCCGGCGGGCCGAACTCTCGGTCCGGCTCGACAAGGCCCGCCGGGCCCGCACGCCGGACGACCTCGATCGCTACACCCGCTCCCTCGTGGAGCACCGCACGCGTTCCATCGAACACGAGCTCGAGTGGGTCGACGAACTCACCGCAGCCGAGAAGTCATCCGCACACGAAGAAGGAGCTACCGCATGAGCGGCCTGCAGAACAAGGTCCGAGTCGCGATCGCCGGCGTGGGCAACTGCGCCAGCAGCCTCGTCCAGGGCATCGAGTACTACCGCGACGCCGATCCCAACGACTCCGTGCCCGGACTCATGCACGTCGAACTCGGCGGATACCACGTGCGCGACGTCGAGTTCGTCGCGGCATTCGACGTCGACGCGGCGAAGGTCGGGCTCGACGTCGGCAAGGCGATCTTCTCGGGCCAGAACAACACCATCCGGTTCGCGCCCGTCGGTGAGCTCGGCGTGCTCGTGCAGCGCGGCCCGACCTTCGACGGACTCGGCAAGTACTACCGCCAGACCATCGAGGAGAGCCCGGCCGAACCGGTCGACGTCACGCAGGTCCTGCGCGACTCCGGTGCCGACGTGCTCGTGAGCTACCTCCCGGTCGGTTCGGAGGCAGCCCAGAAGCACTACGCCCAGTGCGCGATCGACGCCGGCGTCGCGTTCGTGAACGCGATCCCGGTCTTCATCGCGAGCGACCCGGTGTGGGCGCAGAAGTTCACCGATGCCGGTGTGCCGATCATCGGCGACGACATCAAGAGCCAGGTCGGCGCCACGATCGTCCACCGTCTTCTCGCCCGACTCTTCGAGGACAGGGGCCTGGTGCTCGACCGCACCTACCAGCTCAACGTCGGTGGGAACATGGACTTCAAGAACATGCTCGAGCGCGAACGCCTCGAGTCGAAGAAGATCTCCAAGACCCAGTCGGTCACGAGCCAGATCGAGAACGGCATCGAAGCCGAAGACGTGCACATCGGTCCCTCGGACCACGTCCCGTGGCTCGACGACCGCAAGTGGGCCTACATCCGGCTCGAGGGTCGCAACTTCGGCGACGTCCCGCTCAACGTCGAGCTCAAGCTCGAGGTGTGGGACTCCCCCAACTCCGCGGGCGTCATCATCGACGCGGTCCGCTGCGCCAAGCTCGCGTTGAACCAGGGCATCGGCGGTCCTCTCCTCGGCCCGTCGGCGTACTTCATGAAGTCGCCGCCGGTGCAGTACCACGACGACGAGGCCCAGAAGATGGTCGAGGAGTTCGCGACCGGGAGCTGACCGCGCCCGCGACCTTGCCGGGACCTACTCTGCGCACTGTGGCGAACACCGAGGCCTGGGATCGAGTCGCGCGACGCGAGCAGTCGAGTGAGGGACCCCCGACCGACACCGTGCTCTACGGGACCGCGCTCGCGACCGAGCGGGAGTTCCGTCTGCTCGGCGACGTCAGGGGCAAGCGGGTGCTCGACCTGGGGTGCGGGACCGGACAGGCTGCCATCGCGCTCGCGCGCCAGGGTGCGGCGGTGATCGCGGTCGACGCGTCCGCCGACCAGATCGAAGTCGCCCGAGAACGGGCCGCGCGCGCCGAGGTGCGGATCGAATGGCATCGCAGCGATCTCGCCGACCTCGCCTTCCTGCGGGCCGATTCCGTCGACATCGCGTTCAGCGCCTACGCGGTCGGCGAGATCGACGATCTGTCGCGCCTGTTCCGTCAGGTGCACCGGGTCCTGCGGCACCACGGCCCGTTCGTGTTCTCGCACGAGCACCCGCTCGCACTCGCCACTGCGGTCGACGCTCCTGCGCCCGGCACGGTTCCCGCCGCGCCGCAGCCCGCGGTGGGGATCGTGGTGCGGAGGAGCCTGTTCGACCCGTCGCCGATCCCCGTCGAGCGCGGCGGCGAGGAGATCACGCTCTACCCGCGGACCATCGCGGACGAACTCACCACCCTGCACCGGGCCGGGTTCCGGATCGACGTGCTGCTCGAGCCGGCCACAGCCGGCGACGACCGGGCCCTGCTCCCGACCAGCGTCATCTGGCGGGCCCGGAAGGAAGGCGCGTGACGTGTCCGCCCGAAACGAAGCGGTCACCCATCGGTACCGGACCGTGTGCTCCTGGTCGGGGACAACGCGCGGCGGGTACGACGCGTACGACCGCACCCACGTCGTCTCCGCACCTCCCGCACGGCACGAGCTGACGCTCGCTTCGGATCCGGCGTTCCTCGGGAACCCCGACCTCCTGAACCCCGAACTGCTCCTGCTGGCGTCGGCGTCGTCGTGCCAACTGCTGGCGTTCCTCGCCGTCGCGGCGCGGGCACGCGTCGACGTGCTCGCGTACCACGACGACGCCGAGGCGGTCATGCCGCCCGAACCGGTGCCGATGCGGATCACTGAGATCCGGTTGCGTCCCGACATCACGATCTCGCCGGGAACCGACGCGGCGCGCATCCACACCCTCGTCGAGGTCGCACACCGGGAGTGCTTCATCGCAAACTCGCTCGCCTGCGCGATCGACGTGCGCGCGACCGTCACCGTCGCCGCTTGACGGGCCACCCGGCCCGGCGTCGACTCAAGAAACCGTGATTCCCTCCGCGGCCGCCCACGCGCGCAGGCGCGCTTCGGCGTCGTCGCGGTTCATCGGTCCCTCGTCGAGCCGGAGCTCGAGGAGGAACTCGAGCGCTCGCCCCACCTCGCGGCCAGGCCGGAGACCGAGGATCGTCATCACGTCGCGTCCGTCGAGCGCAGGACGGATGGAGTCGAGCTCCTCCTGCTCGCCGAGGATCCGGATCCGTTCCTCGAGCTCGTCCATCCGACGCCCGAGCGCCGCGGCCTTCTTCCGGTTCCGGGTGGTGCAGTCGCAGCGGACCAGGTGGTTGAGGTCGTCGAGGAGTGGGCCGGCGTCGCGGGCGTACCGGCGGACCGCGCGATCGGTCCAACCCATGGCGTAGGTGTGGATGCGGAGATGGAGCTCCACGAGCCGAACGACCTCCTCGGTCATGTCCTGGGGATACCGGAGCGCGGTCATGCGTTCCCGCGCCATCCGGGCCCCGACGACCTCGTGGTGGTGGAAGCTCACGCCGCTCGGCCCGATGCTGCGCGTCTTGGGCTTGCCGACGTCGTGAAGGAGCGCTGCGAGTCGTACCCGCAGCTCGGGCCGCGTGTTCGCCACCACCGCGATCGTGTGTGCGAGCACGTCCTTGTGCTGATGGATCGGATCCTGCTCGAGCTGCATCGCGTTCAGCTCCGGGAGGAACTCGTCGGAGAGGCCGGTGCGGGCCAGGAACCAGAGTCCGGCCGACGGATCGTCGACGACCAGGAGCTTCGACAGCTCGTCACGGATGCGCTCAGCACTCACGATCTCGAGTCGGTGGGCGAGCTCTTCGACCGAGGCGACCAGCTCAGGGACCGGTTCGAAGCGGAAGCCCGCGATGAACCGGGCGGCCCGCAGCATGCGCAGCGGATCGTCGAGGAACGAGATCTCGGGTGCGAGGGGCGTCCGGAGACGTTGGGCGGCGAGGTCGACGATCCCACCGTGCGGGTCGACGAGCTCCGGCTCGGGCAGGCGCAACGCCATGGCGTTCACCGTGAAATCGCGTCGCGCCAGGTCGGTCTCGATGTCGTCTCCGAAGGTCACCTCCGGCTTGCGGCTCTCCGGCCGGTAGACCTCGGACCGGAAGGTGGTGATCTCCATCCGCACGTCGCGGCGCTCACACCCGATCGTGCCGAACCGGGCACCCTGGAGCCACACGTGTTCGGCCCATCCCCGCACCAGGCGCTCGATCGCATCGGGTCGCGCGTCGGTCGCGATGTCGACGTCGGGTGCGGGTCGGTCGAGGAACGCGTCGCGCACGCTGCCTCCCACGAGGTAGCACTCGTGACCCGCATCGACGAGGCGCGTCGCGAGCTGTTGCACCGGGGAGTCGGGCGCGAGCAGCGGAGCGAGGCGCGGAGGAACGGGGGTCATGCGGCCAGTCTCGCGGACTCTCGCCGGGCCGGTGCTACCTTCGTTCCGGGAGGGAGTGGTCTATGGACCTGGGCTCGGCCGACACCTGGCGCTGGATCTGGCTCGCCGCCGTCGCCTTCTTCGCGCTCGGCGAGCTCCTCGCGCCCGGGACCTTCTTCCTCGTCTCCTTCGCGGTCGGAGCAGTCGCGGCGGCCGTGCTCGCGTTCGCGGGCGTCGACGTCGTGTGGCAGTGGGTCGCCTTCGTAGTCGTGAGCGGGGCGTCGCTCGCCGTCCTGGTGCCGATCGGTCGGCGCCTCGAACGCAACCACTCCGGCACCCCGGTGGGCGCTACCCGGTGGGAGGGTCGCCACGCCGTCGTGATCGAGACGATCCCGGAGGGCCTGCATGAGTCCGGCCTGGTCCGGGTCGGTCGCGATCCGTGGCGGGCCGAGAGCGACGACGGGTCGGCGATCGAGGTCGGGGCCGCCGTCTCCGTCGTACGAGTCGACGGGACGCACATGGTCGTGCGGCCCGCCGCCGACGTGATCACCGATCCTCGACCCTGACCCGACCGAACTGGAGCCGCCCGTGACCGCTGTGATCATCCTCGCCGTCGTCGCCTTCCTGCTCCTCGTCATCGCGGCGCGGAGCGTACGGATCGTTCGGCCCTACCAACGGGGCGTCGTCGAACGACTCGGGCGGTTCAAGGGCACGTGCGACCCGGGCCTGCGGATCATCGTCCCGTTCGTCGACCGGATCCTCGTCGTCGACATGCGTGAGCAGGTCGTCGACGTCCCGCCCCAGGAGGTCATCACGTCGGACAATGTCGTCGTCTCGGTCGACGCGGTGATCTACCACGAGGCCACCGACGCGCAGCGCCTCACCTACAACATCGCCAACTTCCAACTGGCGATCACGAAGCTGGCCCAGACGAACCTGCGCAACGTCATCGGCGACATGCAGCTCGACGAGGCGTTGACCTCGCGTGACACGATCAACACCAAGCTGCGCGAGATCCTCGACGACGCCACCGACAACTGGGGCGTGCGCGTGGTGCGGGTCGAGATCCAGCGCATCGACCCGCCGCCGGATGTCGTGAACTCGATGCACCACCAGATGAAGGCGGAGCGGGATCGTCGTGCGGTGGTCACCGAAGCCGCCGGTGTGCGCGAAGCCGCGATCACCCGGGCCGAGGGCGACAAGCAGTCGGCCATTCTCGAGGCCGAGGGCGTCCAACAGTCGTTGATCCTGCGGGCCGACGGTGAGGCCGGCGCGATCGAACGACTCGCGGGCGCCGAGCGCTTCCGGCTGCTCGCGGTCGCCGAAGGTGAGGCGGGGGCCACCCGTGAGGTCTACGGAGCGATCCACGAGGGCGATCCCACCCCCGACCTCATCGCCATCAAGTACCTCGAGGCCCTGCAGGCGGTCGCCGACGGCCGGGCGACGAAGATCTTCCTGCCGGCCGAGGTCGCCGGGCTCTTCGGCGCGGTCGGAGGACTGGCGGAGATGCTCCGGTCCGCCGACCCCGACGAGCCGCCGGCCACCCCGACGGTCTCGGCCTGACCGGGACGTCAGGCAGTCGGAACGGCGCGCGCCACGGCGTCTTCGGCATTGGCGACGGCCGCTGCCTTCTGGGCCTCGGCGCGGGTCATCTCGAGCTGTTCGATCTGGAGCCGGAGGTCGTGCGGGTGGGTGGCCGTCGCCATCGCGTCGCGCCGGCCCACCATCCCCTTCTCGTAGAGCGAGAGAAGGCTCTGGTCGAAGGTCTGCATCCCGTAGTAGCCGCCGTCGGCGATGATCTCCTCGATCTCGTGGGTCGCGTCGGAATCGGCGATCTTGTCGAACACCCGGCCCGTCGCGACGAGGATCTCCATCGCGGGAACGCGTCCCGAACCGTCGGCGGTGGGAAGCAGCCGCTGGCTGATGATCCCCCGCAATGACGACGCCACCGACATGCGCACCTGACGCTGCTGGAACGGCGGGAAGAAGTCGATGATGCGGTTGATCGTGTCGGTCGCGCTGATCGTGTGGAGCGTCGAGAACACGAGGTGACCGGTCTCGGCCGCGGCGATCGACGCCCACACGGTCTCCGGGTCGCGCATCTCGCCGATCAGGATCACGTCGGGGTCCTGACGCATCGCCCGCTTGAGCGCGGAGTGGAAGTCGTCGGTGTCGGTGCCGATCTCGCGCTGGTTCACGATCGACTGCTTGTCGTTGTGCAGCACCTCGATCGGGTCCTCGATCGTCACGATGTGCCGTCGTTGGGTCTCGTTGATGTGGTCGATCATGCAGGCGAGGGTGGTGGTCTTGCCGGAACCCGTCGGGCCGGTCACGAGCACGAGCCCGCGCGGTTCGTCGGCGAGACGGCTGACCGCCGGTGGGAGCCCGAGCTCCTCGAAGCTGGGGATCCCGGGGAGCACGCGCCGCAACACCATGCCGACCGACCCGCGCTGGCGGAACACGTTCACGCGGAACCGACCGAGGCCGGCGACGGCGTAGGCGAAGTCGGCCTCGTTGGCCGTGAGGAACTCCTCGGCGCGCTGCTTCGGCATGATCGCGAACGCAATGCGTTCGGTATCGGCCGACTGCACCTCGTCGTGGTTCGTCTGCTCGAGGTTCCCGTCGATGCGGAGGAAGGGTCGCGACCCCACCTTGATGTGCACATCGGACGCTTCCCGCTGCACTGCCTCGTGGAGCAGCTGATCCAAGTCGAGCACAGTGCTTCCCCTCCTGCTGCCGACGCACCGGCGCGCCGGTCGGCTCGCGGAGTATCGGCCTCCCGGACCTCGACCTGAAAGGAGAAGTAGCGGAGGCGGCGCCTTCATGGGTCGAATCCGCTGCGCCGGCTCGACCGCTCACCCGCTGACGGTCCGTGATGTGTGTCCGCCGGCTCCGCTTCTTCTCCTGGCCGCCTTACAGGCCAGGAGACTCGCGCAGGTCTCGTGCGGCGGCGACGACGGCCATGCCGGGACCGCCGCTCGAGGCCGGCTCGGGGCGCATCGGCGGCCCGTCGATCAGGGCGGGCAGGCTCGCGGCGACGGAATCGCGCAACCCGTCGAGGCCGTAGCCGCCTTCCAGGAAGGCGATCAGGCGGCCGGGGTGGGGCGCGAACGCCGCGATCCGGGCAGTGAGGTCGGCGAAGTCGCCTGCGGTGAGGCCCATGCCGGTGAGGGGATCGTCGCGGTGGGCGTCGTACCCGGCCGAGATCAGGACCCAGGTCGGGTCGAATCGCTCGAGCGCCGGGGCGACCACCTCGTCGACCGCGGCGAGGTAGACGTCACCCGTGGCACCGGCCGGGAGCGGGAAGTTCAGGGTCGTCCCGACCCCGCCGCCCGTACCCGTTTCGTCGAGTCGACCGGAACCCGGGTAGAGGGGCCACTCGTGCATCGACACGTAGAACACCCGCGGATCGGCGAGAAAGATGTCCTGGGTCCCGTTGCCGTGGTGGGCGTCGTAGTCGACGACGCACACGCGCTCGCCCCGGTCGGCCAGGGCCGCCGCGGCGACCGCCACGTTGTTGAGCAGGCAGAACCCCATCGCCCGGTCGGCCAGCGCATGGTGACCTGGTGGACGAACTGCGCAGAACGCGGCGTCTGCACCCCCTGAATCGAGGGCGTCGATCGCAGCCAACCCCATGCCGGCAGCGAGGACTGCGGCCCGCCACGACCCGCTCGAGGCGACCGTGTCCGGATCCAGCCGTCCGCCACCGTCGTCGCACCGCTCGTGGAGCGCATCGAGGTAGGTCCCGGTGTGGACCCGCTCGAGTTCACCGCGAGTGGCTTCGCGAGGAGCCAGCGCGACGAATGCGTCGTCGATTCCGCTCGCACCGATCCCCGCAGTCACCGCTCCGAGCCGGGCGGCCCGTTCGGGGTGGCCCGGACCGGTGTCGTGTTCGGCGAAGGCCGGATCCGACCCGATGAGCAGCACGGACCCCACGGTACTTCCCGTCATCTGCGCTGCGACCCCTCGAGTCACATCCCCTCCGTCAGAATGGGCGGATGCACCGAAGCGCCCATCGGGTGTCGCGCGAGCAGACGCTGCGATGGCGGGGTGGTTGGATCCGTGTCCGCTCGTGGCGGGGCGACGACGACGTCGCCTACCTCGCGGTCGGCGCCGACCGTCCGCCGCCGCCCGAGTTCGTCGACCGCTGCCTCGAGACCCTGCGGCACCAGGGCCGCACGCGCGTGGTGACCAGTGCCCTCGCTCCGGCCGACGCACTCCCCTTCGTCGACGCCGGATTCACCGTGCGCGAGCGACTCCATCTCCTCGCCCACGACATGACCGGCCTCGTCGCACCCGACCGGTCGACGCGCCGCGCTCGCAATGCCGATCAGCCGGCAGTCCTCGCGCTCGACCACCTCGCGTTCGACGAGTTCTGGCGCCTCGACGGGGCGGGGCTCGACGACGCGATCCGGGCAACACCCGTCGCGCGTTTCCGGGTCGCCGGTGACGACGGCGTCGCGGCCTACGTGATCAGCGGGCGCTCCGCCAGCTTGGGCTACCTCCAACGACTCGCCGTCGCACCGAGCGCGCGTCGGGAGGGCTGGGGTCGCGTCGTCGTCGCCGACTCACTCCGTTGGCTCAACCGTCACGGAGTGCGCCGGACGCTCGTCAACACGCAGCTCGACAACAGTTCGGCGCTCGCGCTCTATGAGGCATGCGGGTTCCGTCGCCTCGCCGTCGGCCTGTGCGTGCTCGGTCGTCCCCTGTGAGCAGGCGCCGACGGACCCTCCGACGCTCGTGGGCGCGCTTCGTGAGCGCCGGGTTGGCGGCCTCCCTCGGAGTGGCGTTCTTCGCGCCCACGGCCGCGCCGGCCGAAGAGGCGCCCCCGGTCGCGGTCTCGCTGTCGTCGCAGCCCGCAACCACACCACTCGGCGGTGATCTCCCGATCGGTCTCCGCATCGACGGCGACTCCCAGGGTCTCGACGTCCGGGTCGTCGTGCACCGTGGAATCACCTCGCGGCTCGTGTTCGAACAGACGGTGATGGGTGAGGACCTCGGCGGCACGATCGACTCGGTGCAGGTGCCGGTCGCTGCGCTCCCGGTCACCGCAGATGGCCGCCTCCTCCTCACCCTCGGCCTCGAGCCGACCGACGGGTCGGGTTCCGGCGACCGGATCCCCGTTCGTCAACCCGGCGTCTATCCACTCGAGATCAGCCTCGTCGACAGCTCCGGGACCCCGGTCAACGGCTTCGTCAGTCATCTCGTGGCTGTCACCCCGACCCCGCCCGGGACCCCCGCGATCGGTGAGCCCCTGCGCGTCGCCTGGATCTGGCCGATGGTCGCGCCACCGGCCTTCGAGGCCGACGGTCGGGCTGATCCCACCGTCGTCGACCAGCTGGCCCCCGACGGTCGGATCGGTTCCATCGCAGGAACCCTCGCCGGGACCAGCGGAGTCGCGCTCACGCTCGCTCCGGGACCCGAGACGGTGCAGTCGTGGGCCGCGCTCACGCGCGCCCAGCCCGAGCTCGGACCCGGGATCGCATCGCTGCGCAGCGCGACGGGCGTCGACCAGACGCTCGCCGCGCCCTACGTGTCACTCGACATCCCTTCGCTCGAGGCCGGCGGCCTCGACACCGAGGTCGCGCCGGAGTACGCCGCCGGCACCGACGCGCTCAACACCACCCTCGGGACCCGGGTCGATCCCCGAACCGTGATCGCCGATCCTGTCGACAGCGCGAGCCTCGACCGCATCCGACAGGTCGGCGCCGATCGCGTCGTCGTGCGGCCGTCGGCGCTCGTGCCCGCCGAAGGCAAGTTCACCACCGCGGCGCCGTTCCTGCTCGAGGCACCGGGACGGACCGTCACCGCGGTCGCGGTCGACGAAGGACTCGCCGCGTTGCTCGAGGGTGACGCTCCGGTCGCGTTGCGCGCCGAGCGCTTCCTGAGTGGGCTCGCAGTGATCGCGAACGAGCAACCGAACCGTTTGCGCGGCGTCGTGGTGCTGCCCGGCAGCGGATGGAGTCCTGAGGCCGAGCTCCTCACGACCATCGTCGACGGCATGCGCGGCAATCCGCTCGTCGCACCCGTCTCGGTCGACGCGCTGCTCGACACCGTTCCCGTCGAGCGCGTCGACGACGGTGAGGACCCGACTGTCCGGGAGCTCGCGGGCTCCGCCCTCATCGCGCCGCCGGTGACCGAGCGCAGGTATCGGGCCGCTGAACAGCAGGTCGAAGCGCTGCGCCGACTCGTCGGTCCGGCCGACGAGCGCGTCGCGCAGGGCGAGCGCGCCCTGTTGGTGTCGCTCACGTCGGCGTGGCAGAACGACGCCGGCCGTCGGCGGGCCGAGGCGGAGCTCGCCACGATCGATGCGTCGGTCGACGGGATCGTGGCCGGCGTTCACGTACCGGAGCGTCGCACCCTCACTCTCACCGCCCGCACCGCGGAGATCCCGGTCTCCTTCCAGAACGACACCGGCCAGGATGTCCGGGTGCGCGTGACCCTCGACAGCGACAAGCTCTACTTCCCGTCGGGCGCGACGCAGGTACTCACCTTGCCCCCCCGCAACACCACCGCACGGTTCGCGGTGGAGGCCCGAGCCTCGGGGACCTTCCCGTTGGTCCTGACGGTCAGCTCGACCGACGAACGAGTGACGTTCCAGGAATCGCGGATCACCGTGCGATCGACGGTCGTCAGCAACGTCGGTCTGTTCCTCACCATCGGCGCGGGCCTGTTCCTCGCGGCATGGTGGCTCAACCATGCCCGCCGCCGACGCCGCAAGAAGATTCTCGCGTGAGCGAACCCGAAGGAGCTACCAGCGGGAGGCAGCTGATCCGGTCGAGCGCGGTCGTCGGAGTGGGGACCGCGCTGTCGCGCGTCACCGGGTTTCTCCGGGTCACGGCGATCGCGACGATCGGGTTCGCTCGACTGACCGACGTCTACAACATCGCCAACTCCACACCCAACATCGTCTACGAGCTCCTGCTCGGAGGCATCCTCACCGCGACGTTGGTGCCGCTCTACGTCGAGCACCTCCAGCACCGCGACGAACGGGCCTCCGACGCGATCAACACCGTGGCGATCGTCGGCTTGCTCGTGATCTCGGTCGTCGGGTTCATCGCCTCACCCTGGATCATCGAGCTGTACACGCTCCGGTTGAGCGGCCCCGGCGCAGAGCAGCAACAGGAGCTCGCCACGTCGTTGCTCCGGTTGTTCATGCCCCAGATCTTCTTCTACGGCTTGACGGCACTCGCAACTGCGATGCTCAACGCCCGACGCAGATTCGCGGCCGCGGCGTTCGCCCCGGTGCTCAACAACCTCGTCGTGATCGCCGTGTTCATCGCGTTGCCGGTGGTCGCCGACGAGACCCTCGACGTCGAGACCGTCAACAGCAACACCGGATTGATCCTCCTGCTCGGTCTCGGCACCACCGCGGGCATCGCAGCCATGGCGCTGGTGCTGCTGCCTGCGCTCCGCCGGGCCGGGGCCCGGTTCCGGCTCGTGTTCGAATGGCGCAACCCGGCGGTGGTGCAGCTGGCCCGGCTGTCGGGTTGGACGATCGGGTACGTGATCGCGAACCAGGTCGCGTTCTGGATCGCGTTGTTCCTCGCGTATGGTCGTAGCGGCGACGCGTCGGTCTACCTCGCCGCGTTCATCTTCTTCCAGCTCCCGCATGGTCTCTTCGCGGTGTCGATCATGACGGCATTGGCGCCGGAGCTCGCGGCCAGCGCCAACCGCCGCGACTTCGCCGCGTTCCGGGAGCAATTCACCGGTGGGTTCCGGCTGATGGTCCTGGTGGTGCTGCCGGCGTCGGGTCTGATGGTCGTGCTCGCAGGGCCGATCGTCAACGCGGTGCTGCGCTACGGCGACTTCTCCGCCCGCGACGCGTCGCTCACTGCGGAGACCCTCGCCGCGTTCAGCCTCGGCCTCGTCTTCTTCTCGGTGTATCTCTATACGTTGCGGTCGTTCTACGCGATGCAGGACACTCGCACACCGTTCCTCCTCAACTGCCTCGAGAACGGGATCAACATCGTGTTTGCGTTCGCGCTGTACCCGACGCTCGGGGTGCAGGGCCTCGCGCTCGCGTGGTCGATCGCCTACGGGATCTCGGCATTCGCCTCGCTCTTCTGGCTCCGCCACCGGCTGGGAGCCCTCGAGGGACGGCGGAACGCGATTGCGGTGGCCCGAATCGCGGTGGCGGCTGCGGTCGCAACCGCGGTCGCGTGGATCGCCGGCTCCGTGATCGGCGACGCGAGCGCGGCCCGGGCGATCCTCGCGTGCACCGTCGCGATCAGCGCAGCCGCGGCCGTCTACCTGATCGGGCTCCGGCTCCTTCGCGTTCCCGAGCTGGCGATGCTGGCCGACGCGATCCGGCGACGGCCGGTGGTGGCGGCTCCGGGCGTACCCGACCCGAGCCCCGCCGACGCCTAGGGTTCGAGCGACTGAGGGGGACAAGAGATGCCGGTACGCGTCGTCACAGACAGCTCGTGCGACTTGCCCGATGAGCTCGTGGATCAACTCGGGATCGAGATCGTGCCACTCACGATCCGCTTCGGCAGCGAGGAGCTGATCGACCGCAAGGAGCTCAGCGCGGCCGAGTTCTGGCGGCGGCTGGAGAGCTCTCCGACGCTCCCCGAGACCGCGGCGCCTTCTGCCGGAGCTTTCGAGACCGCCTTCCGTGGACTCGTCGCCGACGGGGCCGACGGCATCATCTGCATCAACCTCTCCTCCAAGTTGTCCGCCACGATGCAGTCGGCCCAGGTCGCGGCGACGTCGCTCGCCGACACGTGTCCCGTGGTCGTCGTCGACTCGCTCACCGTTTCGATGGGTGTCGGCAGCCTCGCGGTGTCGGCGGCCCAGCAGGCCGCGGCCGGTGCGACACTCGACGCCATCGTCGCCGACATCACGTCGCAGCGCGACCGCACCAAGCTCTTCGCCACCCTCGACACCCTCGAGTACCTGCGCAAGGGCGGCCGGATCGGTGCCGCGCAGGCGATGTTCGGCTCCATGTTGTCGATCAAGCCGGTCATCGAGTTGCGCAACGGCATCGTCGAAGAAGCCGGCAAGGTCCGCACGCGTTCCAAGGCGCTGCGAACGCTCGCCGACCACGTCGGCCGACAGCCCGTCGAGCGCCTCGCGGTCCTGCATGGCGCCGCACCCGACCTCGACGAACTGCTCGAGCTCGTGCAGCCGTACGTTCCGCGCGACGAGATCATCGTGGGAACCGTCGGTCCGGTGATCGGCACCCACGCCGGTCCACGGGTCATCGGCGTCAGCTTCCTGACAACCACCTGATCGCCGGTGACGGAACCCCTCGCGCCCGGGCGCGTCCTCGGTGGTCGCTATCGCCTGGTCCGGCCGATCGCCCGAGGGGGGATGGCTTCGGTGTGGGAGGCCGAGGATCCTCTGCTTTCGCGCCGCGTCGCGGTGAAGATCCTCGACGCGCAACTCGGGACCGACGACGCGCTCAGGGCGCGCTTCCGGCACGAGGCGGTCGCCGCGGCACGACTCGCGCACCCGAACATCGTCTCCACCTACGACACCGGCGAAGACGACGGCGTCGCGTACATCGTCATGGAACTCATCGACGGGCCGACCCTGCGTGAGCTCATCGACAGCCAGGGTGCACTCCCGGTCGGGGAAGCGGTCGACATCACCATGCAGGTCGCGGCCGCACTCACCCACGCGCACGAACACGACCTGGTCCACCGCGATGTCAAACCCGGAAACGTGCTCGTACAACGCGACGGACACGTGAAGGTGACCGACTTCGGGATCGCAAAGGCAACGGGCGCCGGGAGCGAGCTCACGCGCGCGGGCGCGGTCATGGGAACGGCGCGGTACCTCGCACCCGAACAGCTGCAAGACGGCACCGTCGACGCCCGCGCCGACGTCTACTCATTGGCGCTGGTGCTCTACGAGTTGCTCGCCGGACGACCCCCGTTCACTGCGGAGTCCGACGTCGCGACCGCGGTCGCGCGCCTCACGGCCGACGCGCCGGCGGTGCGCGCGGTACGGCCCGACGTTGCGGCGGGCCTCGATGCAGTGCTCGCTCGCGCGTTGACCCGTGATCCTGCGGCGCGCACGCCGTCGGCACGGGCGTTCCGCGACGAACTGTCACCGTACCGAGGGGGTGGCGCCGACGCGCGCCTCGTCGACGCGACGCGTCCCGTCATGGTGCCGCGACAGCTTCCTGCGGCCGTCGCCGAGCGTCCTCCCACGACGCCACCGCAGGCCCCCCGCCGGACGCGCGGTGGCACTGCGCTGAAGGTCCTCGGAACGGCGTTGCTCTTCGCGGTCGGGATCGGAATCGGCTACGGGGGGTTCAAGGCCATCGACGGCACGTCGACCACCACCACAACCACCACCACGACCCTGCCGGCCGTCCCGCTCACCGTGATGCAGGTCGACGCGATCGACCCGTCGCCGGGCGACGGTCGTGAGAACTCCGACGACGTCGGGAACCTCACCGACGGCGACCCCGCGACGACGTGGTCGACCGAGTCGTACGTGTCGGCAGACCTCGGCGGGAAGGGCGGCGTCGGACTGCAGTTCACGCTCGATGCACCCCAGACGGTCCGTGCGCTCGAGGTCGATGCAGAAGCCGGCCCGTGGAACGCGTCGGTCTACCTGTCGGACGCGCCGTTCGAGGCCACGCCGACCGGCGCGACCGCGGCAAGCGGCGTCGACCTCGGCGCGTCCACGCGGCTCGAGATGACGCCGCCTGCCGCAGCGCGGTACGTGCTGTTGTGGATCACGTCGCTCCCCGAATCGGGTACCGGCGACACTCCGTACCGCCTCACGATCACCGGAGCGCGCGTCCTCGGTGGATGACGAATCGGCGACAACGCGACCGCGACGGAAGTGGATCCTCGTCG
>Ga0105044_10001817_pt1 | contig 28942 bp, 18 predicted proteins | sample MAT01_FD_78092 | JGI IMG/M metagenome (GOLD analysis project Ga0105044, IMG submission 78092) | Freshwater microbial communities from Lake Fryxell liftoff mats and glacier meltwater in Antarctica - MAT-01 | ecosystem: Environmental > Aquatic > Freshwater > Ice > Liftoff microbial mat | place... | reverse complement strand
TTAACTTTCAACTTTTAACTTTCAACTTTCAACTTTTAACTTTCAACTTTCAACTTTTAACTTTCAACTTTTAAAAAAAAATATTTGAAAAAATTACTTCAGATTTCCAATGGTGTAGCTTTGATCATCACCATAGTAATAAATTATCTTTCCAATACAGGGATATTCGGCGGTAATACGATCGGCGGAGTGTCAGGTGAATACCGGAATTATTTTACACCTGCGGGTTATGCATTCTCAATATGGGGATTGATATATCTTGGATTGATCGCATTTGTGATCTATCAGGGACGCAGTCTTTTTATTAAGACTGCTAAAGATGATTCGCTGGTATTGCAGATCGGTTGGTGGTTCGTGATTTCGTGCATTGCAAATTCACTCTGGGTTCCGGCTTGGCTATATGGCATGACAGGAGTGTCGGTAGTACTAATGTGCTTACTTTTTTTCTCGCTGATTAAGATCGTTGTCAATACAAGAATGGAGCTTGATGATGTTCCACTTGCAAAGATAATGTTCTTCTGGTGGCCGATCGATTTTTATTCGGGCTGGATAGCAGTCGCGCTCATCGCTAACGTATCGGCTTACTTAACAAAAATAAGCTGGGACGGATTTGGGATCTCAGAGATAAGCTGGGCTATAATTATGATATGCGTTGCAGGAGCAGTAAATCTTTTTATGACCTGGACAAGGAACATGAGAGAATTTGGTTTAGTCGGAGTCTGGGCTTTGGTTGCTGTGGCTGTAGCTAATGTTGACGGTGTACTGTCAATTTTCATATCAGCGATCATAATGTCAATCATTGTATTTATAAGCAGCACTACTCACGCTTATAAAAACAGGAAAAGTTTTCCTTTAAAATTTTGAACGTAAAATGTAAGACGCGAGGTGTGACATGGATAGTGAATTGAAAAAATACTATCCATTGTTCTTTGTACTTAACACAAAATCTATGATCTCTTCCTTACCAAGTACCTTTGCCTTAAGTTCTATTGCCTGATAATTTTCGATAGAGATTATTTCACTTAATTTATTTCTGAAAGTAAGAGCAGTTTCAAGAAGTTCCTTTCCTAAAGGGTCATTGTGCCCGTCTGTAATTTTTTTAAGGAATATAAAATGTGAAAGTGCAGTTTGGTGATCATTAAGATCATAATATGCTTTCGCTAATTCATACAGATTCCTTGACAGGAAATAGTCGATGTGAGTTTCTTTACCAAGTAAAATGGATTCTTTAAAATTTTTAATTGCGCCGCCGTAATCTTTCAGTGAAGCAAGCGTTTTTCCAATAGAATGCAGAGCAACCAGGTGATTACTTTTATATCCGCCTTCCTTCACAATTGCAAGCGCCCTGTTGTAAACTTCAAAAGCATCTTCATATTCTTTCTGAAAGGAGTGTACATTCCCAAGCACAATTAAATTTATTGAGATGAGAAATTTATCATCTATCTCATTGCATATCAAGAGACTTTCTTCAATGTATTTACGGCTTTCAGTTATGTTTTTATTATTAAATTCATGAGATGCGAGATGTGCAAGTAATAATGCTGTGTTATGGGTATCATTAGTTTGTCTGTAAAGGTCAAGGGCTTGCATCTTGTGCATTATTGCAGTATCTAGATTTCCTTCAAGATGCTCGATGAAAGATATATTGTATAGAGATGTTGCGATGTCATTTTTTGCATCGAGTTCAACCGCCAATGCAAGACTTTCATTGTAGTAATTCTTTGTTATCTCCATTTTTGATGAATCAAGAGCTGAAACGACTCCGAGGACACTGAGTGATTTTAAAATTCCATACTTTTCTCCCGCTTTTCTGTAAATGGCAAGAGCCTCTTCTCCTAACTTTTGCGCTTCATCAATATTCCCTAAATAATGAGATGACAGAGCAATGTAGTAAAGCATCTTTGCATAATTGGTTTCCTTCAGGGATGACTTCAGGTCAAGCATCTTCCTGCAGATTCTGTGTCCTTCCGAAAAATAGCCTTTTAAGGCACAGAATTCTAAAAGACCTGCCACGACATCAGAAGCCTGATCTGGCTCATGATCTGCTCCCCAGTCAATAGCCGAGCGTATATTGTTCAGATCAATTTCAATCATTCTGATCCATTTTATCTGAGTGATATTCTTTGCATTCAGATTCCCATAATCGCTGAGGTCTTTAAAGTATAAAAAATGTTTTCTGTAAATATCTTCATTCCCATCATACTTTTCTCTCGCATATTGCCGGACAGATTCAAGTAATGAAAATCTTATTGTACCTGAAACATCGGTTGAATTGATAAGAGACTTATCCTGAAGATTTGAATGAGTATCCATAAGATCATATTGTCCGTCTTCACAAATTATTTCCGCCGCCTCAAAAGTCCAGCCTCCTGAAAAAACAGCCAGCTTCTTAAACAATATTTTTTCATCTTCAGTGAGCAGGTCATAACTCCAGTCGATAAGTGCTTTAAGTGTCTGCTGCCTGGGAAGTGCTGTGCGCCTGCCTCCGGTAAGAAGCTTAAATCTGTGCTCAAGCTTCTCACATATTTTATCAAGTGGCATCAGACGGGTTCTTGCAGCGGCAAGCTCAATTGCAAGGGGAATTCCGTCAAGCTGAAAACAAATCTGAGCAAGAGCAGGCGCATTCTCATTTGTGACTCGGAAGGAAGGATTTACCGACAAAGCTCTTTCAATGAATAATCTCACTGCTTCATATTGTGAAAGTTCAAGAGGAGTATTTTTATCTTCCGGCTGAGGATGAGTTAGTGATAAGACCTTATACATCATTTCGCCTTCACACTTTAATGCTTCACGGCTTGTAGCTATTATTTTTAAATTGCTGCATTTCTTTAAGAGTTTTTCTGTAAGGACTGCGCATGCTTCAATGAGATGCTCGCAGTTATCGAGGATGATAAGTGTTGATTTATCTTTCAGATAATTCACAAGAGTGATCTCAGTATCCTGTCCGGGCTCCTCGTTGATCTTCAGTGTTCTCGCTATTGTAAAAGGAATGAGAGAAGGGTCTGATATCGGTGCCAGCTCGACAAGCAAGACCCCGTCATCAAAATCATCCATGGTCTCGGCAGCGACCTGCATTGAAAGACGAGTCTTGCCTGTACCTCCGGGACCAACTAAGGTAAGTATTCTGCCGGTTGATAATAATTTTTTTATTTCACCTATTTCTTTTTCTCTTCCGATAAAACCGGTAAGCTGGATCGGGAGATTATTCAGCCGGTCGTCAAGCGTCTTCAGAGGCTGAAAATTTTCACGAATACCTTTTGATATTACCTGAAACAATCTTACCGGCTGGATAAGATCTTTGAGTCTTTTTTCGCCAAGATCAAGTAAGGATATTCCCGATCGGATGTTTTTCTTTAATAGATCAAATGTACTGTTTGAAACTATGATCTGTTCTCCATGAGCTGCGGACATGATCCTCGTGGTCCGTGCAAGAGTAAGATAGCCCATATATTTTTCACCGTTCCATTCGGCAGATCCTGAATGAATCCCCATTCTGACATTTATCACCGCTTCATCCCATTTCTCTTCTGAAAGTTTGATCTGTGCATTTACTGCCGCAATGACGGCATCATCTGCGTTTTCAAATGCACAGCAAAAGGCGTCGCCAATAATTTCAAATACAAAGCCGTGATTCGACTCAATCGATTCTCTTAAGATTTTGTGATGCTTTTCTAATGAATGCTGGAGTTTATCGGGAAAGTCCTGAGCAAGCTTAGTGCTGCTTACGATGTCAGTAAAAAGAAAATTTACATTACAGGTGGGCGGACTTTGTATGTTCAAAATTATTAATTGGGGATTGTTAAAACATAATTACAGAGAAAGTAACGGAGAAATAGAATTAGAACGTTAATCCTTAATTAAAATTGTAATTGGGAATTAAGATTACTATTCCCAATTACAAAAAATTACTGAATGAATGAGTAGCCGTAGTTATTATCCATTAAGAGAAAAATGCTGTACCGGTGTTTTATTTTCTTCTTTATATTTATTAATTAATTGCAGGAATGCTTCAGCATCTTTTACATTATTTTTATCATCATTTCCGTGAATGTCAGCAAAGTTTTTTATACCTGTGAGGTAATCCTTTACTTCTTCGCTGTCAAAATCAATTTTTCCTGAGAGCATGTCATTGACCCTGCATGAAGCGGGACCGGAAAATCTTGAATCTATAGAACTCAGTATTTCTCTTAATTTAACATCCATTTTATTATTATTTTAATTTAACTTAAATTACCATTAATGAGATCAACTTAAAACCCTTTTATTAATCACCGTTTCATTTATTTTAACACTCACTTATTTAAATTACATTAATTATTTTTAAAGTAATACTGAACACATCCAACTATCAATTATCAATTATTAATTATTAATGAATAATGGGTGAAGCAAACTTTCAACTTTCAACTTTTAACTTTCAACTTATCACATGATAAATTTATCAGAATACAAATTAGCCGGGGCATTGCTGATGCTCGTACTTTTCGCTTTGACATCCTGCGGTAAGAAAGAAAAAAGTGATGTCACAGTCCTGCATTCATTCAGCGGCAAGGACGGCTCGACACCTAAGGGAACAATGCTGCTTGTTGAGAATGAATTGTACGGCTTCACTTCCGCCGGCGGTAACAATGACAAAGGTGTGATCTTCAAAATGGGGATCGATGGAAAAAACTTCAATGTGCTTTATAATTTTGAGACGGGTGCGGATAACGGTAAAGGAAAAGAACCTCATCACGCTTCGCTTTATTACTTTAACGGTAAGCTTTACGGAGCTGCTCTTTACGGAGGTAAGAGTGATTACGGTGTGATCTACAGCGTTAACACAGATGGTTCCGGCTATACTCCCTTGCATGTTTTTAACGGAGGCGATTCTGACGGAGCTCAGCCCCACAGCTCGATTTCTTTCATCAACGGAGCAATATATGGAATGACCGCACAGGGCGGTGATAAAGGCAAAGGCGTTCTTTATAAAATGGATCCCGACGGAAATAATTTTACTGTACTTCATTCATTTCATAAAGAAGACGGTCACGAACCTCACGGTATTGTCATTACAGGCAGCAACGGCAATTCACTTTACGGTATAACCAAAACCGGCGGGACGGATGATGTCGGTGTTATATTCACTTGTGATCTTAACGGCGGTGCATATACTGTGCTGCATAATTTTAAGAAAGGAAAAGATGACGGTAATACCAGTGAGCACGGATATTTGACTCTTAGCGGGAATACACTTTTCGGATTGACACAAAACGGAGGAGAAAATGATAAAGGAGTAATCTTTTCAATAGAAGAGGATGGCTCCGGGTTCAAAGTCCATCATTCATTTGGTGCAGCTTCTGACGGAAAGTCTCCGTTCGGATCTCTTCAGCTTACAAACGGATTTCTCTACGGAACAACACAGGAAGGCGGCGAGAATGACAGGGGCACGGTTTTCAAGATCAGCACCGATGGAAAAAACTATAAAACTCTTGCTTCACTGGACCGTCCTACAACAGGTGAATATCCGATAGATAATGTTACCATCAATCCTTCATTAGGTGAGCTTTATTGCTTCTCACAGCAGGGCGGTGTAAACGATGACGATGGTAAAAAAAATTACGGAACAATTTTTAAATACATCATCGACGCAACAAAAAAGCATTAACAATTAATACTGGGATTAGCAACTAACCTTAACATTTATAAACACACCAATATGAAATTCAAGAATAACATAAAATTATTGATCCTTCTTTTCATAATCAATATTAGCTTTACCGGTTATGCTCATTCACAATGGACAGGCGGAGTGCTTCATTCATTCAACGGTAATGACGGCGCTACATCAAAAGGTTCACTTACGCTTTTCGGTAATACACTTTATGGCAGAACATCAGCCGGCGGAGCAAATGGTGAAGGAGTAATTTTTAAAGTTGATACTGACAGCACAGGTTTTCAGGTGCTTTATAATTTCCAGACAGGTGCAAACAACGGACTTGGCAAGGAACCGCATCATGATGCCATGCTTTACTATAATGAATTTCTTTACGGGACTGCTCTTGAAGGCGGCAGCAGTGACAACGGAGTGATCTATAAACTTAATCTTTCCGGAACAGAATATACTCCGATTCACATTTTTACAGGAGGCAATGATGACGGAGCGCAGCCTCATAGCGGCGTTATCGAAATTAACAGTGTGTTGTATGGCATGACTGCAGCCGGAGGTACACACGGCAATGGAACATTGTATAGCATTGATCCTGACGGAAGTAATTTTAATGTACTCTATTCATTTCATAATTCGGACGGTGATAATTCTCATGGAAGACTTACACTTGGAAGTGACGGACACAAGCTATTCGGAATGACACGTGAAGGCGGCTCGCAGGATCTTGGGGTTATCTTTAGCTTTGATCTTAACAATTCAAATTATACAATACTGCATACTTTTGCCGGCGGAAGTAATGACGGCAGCACTACAGATCATGGCTTTCTTACGCGAAGCAACAATACATTATTCGGAATGACACAACTCGGAGGATCAGGAAATACAGGAATAATTTTTTCGATCAAAGAGGATGGTTCGGATTTTCAGATAATGCATTCATTCGGATCATCTGCAACTGACGGCACATCTCCTTACGGCTCGCTTCAGTTATCGAACGGCTTTCTTTACGGCACAACAAGAACCGGCGGAGATCATGATCACGGTTCTGTCTTCAGGATCAATACTTCCGGAACAACCTACGAGATACTTTATTCATTAAAGAGAAATACTATCGGCGAATATCCCATTGACAATGTTGTCCTTAATACTGACGGGACGGAGCTTTATTGTCTTGCTCAGGCAGGCGGTGAATTTGATTCGTCAGGCAGCAATCAATACGGAACTGTCTTTGAGCTTAACACACTTGGTATCATTGGAATAAGTAATTCATCTTCAGTCGTTCCGGAAAATTTTAAGCTTAGTCAGAATTTTCCAAACCCCTTCAACCCTTCAACCATAATAAAATTCGAACTTAACAGATCCGCGTTCATATCATTAAAAGTTACAAATGCTAAAGGTCAGCTAGTAAGGACTTTAGAAAATTCTTTCAGAAGCTCAGGTGAGTATTCTGTGAAATTTGACGCAGGTGATCTTCCGGCAGGAATCTATTTCTATACACTTGAAAGCAACGCAATATCACAGACAAAAAAACTTCTACTTCTAAAATAATTTACATCAAACAATTCAAATGATCACAAAAATATTTCTTACATTAATTTTATCTGTTGTCAGTTTCGCTTACGCACGTTCACAGGAAATAAATCCGGAATAGGATTCAACGCTTGCAAAAAGCATGCAGGCGGATGATTACGGAATGAAGCACTATGTCTTTGCAATTTTAAAAACAGGCAGCAACAACATATCCGATAAGAATGTGCTTGATACAATATTTGCGGGACACATGAATAACATTAACAAGCTTGCTGAGAACGGAAGTCTTGTTCTGGCAGGACCTTTCGGTGAGAATGATAAAAATTTCAGGGGAATATTTGTTTTCAATGTTCCGACTGTCGAGCAAGCTCAGGAGCTTGTTAAAACTGATCCGGCTGTAAGAGAAAAAGTTCTGGAAGTGGAATTGTATCCCTGGTATGGCTCTGCAACTTTACTGGAAATTATGAAGCTTCATAATAAAATTTCAAAGTATAGTTTCTAAAACTTTATAAAAGCTCTTTGTCGTAGATCCGGTAAGTCTTGTAAACTTCTGCTCCGAGCTTTTCCGCGGTTTGTTTCATTGGTAAGTTGTCTTCCAGCACCCATGATATTTCAGCTCCGCGCACACCTTTCCTGTTACCTTCCTTAATTATGTTTCTGTAGAATACTGCATCGATACCTTTCTTATGAAATTCCTGCTTTACGCCCATTATGATCACTCTAAGCTGATTGATCTTCTTCTTGTTAGCAAGAAATTTAAATATTCCGAATGGAAATAATTTTCCGTTAAGACCTTTGATCGCCTGATTTACGTCAGGAAGTGCGAGCGAGAATCCGATCGGCTTCCCGTCTATTTCGGCGAACTCAACATAATCAGGATCAACAGCAAGCTTCAGATTTGCAGCGATGAACTTGAATTCATCTTCAGTCATCGGAACAAAGCCCCAGTTATCCTGCCATGCATTGTTATAAACTTCACGGACTTTCTGAACTTCATTCACAAAATCTTTCATATTCACTTTCCGGATGGTGAGATTTTCTTTTTTAATTATCATCTCGCTTATCCTGTCAAGCTTGCTCATCAATTGCTCGTTCTTGATCACATCCTTGCTGATCCAGAATGCAAGCAGATCCTTTACTTTTTTGAATCCGTAATCATCCATGAGGTCCATATAATACTTTGGATTGTAGGTCATAAGCATTACAGGAGGGGAGTCGAAACCGTCTACAAGGAGTCCGCATTCATCATTGGTAGAAGGACTTACAGGTCCGCGTAAAGTATCCATTCCGTTTTCGCGTGCAAAGTTCGCTGCCTGATCAAACAGCATCTTCGAAACCGCTTTATCATTTATGCATTCAAAGAAACCGAAGAAAGCTGTTTTGTCTTTATAAAATTCGTTGTGGTTATCATTGATTATTCCGGCGATCCTGCCGACGATCTTTCCGTTCTTCTTAGCAAACCATAATTTCATTTTTGAATGCTTGTAGAATGGATTTTTCTTTTCGCTAAGATTATTCTTTACGTCGAATCGTAATGGCTCAACCCAGTTCTTATCGCCTGAATAAAATTCATACGGAAATTCTATGAACTTATTCTTATCAGATTCATTCTCTACTTCTGTTATTTGAATAGACAAAATTGAAGTTGAAAGTTAAAAGTTAAAAGTTGAAAGTTAAAAGTTAAAAGTTGAAAGTTGAAAGTTGAAAGTTGAAAGTTTGTAAAGTTGAAAGTTAAAGCTAAAGTTAAAAAGTTTTTAAAGTTTTTAGATTCGCAGAATAGGCTATAACTTTATAAACTTTATAAACTTTACAAACTTTACAAACTTTATAAACTTTATAAACTGTACGACACTTTATTCATGATAAGTCAGACTTTCATTCTGATATTCATCCGGATTTGTCATTTTAAATACTATCGAGGCGACCGCTCCGCCGAGAAATGGTCCCACAATATAAATTGGAATGTTGCTCATTGACGAGCCACCGCTCATTGCATCTACAAGGATCGCGCCGATTCCGACTGCGGGATTAAAAGCTCCGCCCGAAATAGGTCCGCCTGAAAAAGCAGCGGCTAAAACCGTGACGCCTATCGCAAACCCAAAGTATGCGTTACCTTCATTCTTTTTCGTTGTAGCAACATTCAGAACAACAAGCACTAATGCGAACGTAAACAGGAATTCAACTACAACCGCGTTAAGAAAACTTACACCGGGCGCCGGTGCGGGCGCGAAGGTTTTTCCCATCAGGAACTTGCACACTAAAGCTGCTACTATCGCTCCGAGAAGCTGGAATACCCAGTACATTATAAGATCTTTAGCGCTGAGTTTCTTTCTCATGAATATCCCGAGACTGACAGCAGGATTGTAATTTGCTCCTGAGATATGTCCGCCCATATAAACAAGCGCTGCAAGTACAAAGCCGATAGCCAGTGGGTTTGAAGAAAGTCCGATAGTAAGTACAAGGAAGAAGGTGCCGATGAATTCTATTACGTATTTGTTCATACAGTTTTTGAAAAGTTAGTTTAGAATAAATTATGTTTAAATGTCAGATCTATAATTTCTCAAGGATTGCTTCGGTATGACCGGGAACACTGACCTTATTGAATATCTCAGCGATCTTTCCCTTCTCATCAATAATAAAAGTTGTCCGTTCGATTCCCATGTATTTTCTACCGTACATGCTTTTCTCTTTCCATACATCATACTCCTTCAGCATCTCCAGATTTTCATCTGAAAGCAAAGTGAAAGGAAGGTCATACTTAGTTTTAAACTTCTGATGTGATTTAGTATTGTCTTTGCTGACACCGATGACGACGGTATTCTTCTTTTCTATAAGCTTAATATTGTCCCTGAAGCTGCAGGCTTCCTTTGTACAGCCATCGGTATCATCCTTCGGATAGAAATACAGGATCACTTTCTTTCCTTTGTAATCTTTCAGACTGATCTCTTTTCCTTCGTCACTCATTAATTTAAAGTCAGGAGCTTTGTCGCCGGTGTTAAGCATAATAATTTTTATTTGTTTAATGTATCCCAGCCGGTCTTGTCAAAATTTCTCTTTATGATGAAACCGGAAGCGATTGAAACCAATATTAATATAAAGCCGATCAATGTATCACCGAAAATTATTTTTCCAACTCCGAACAGGAATGAATACACAAGCACTATTCCCGCCATCCAGTCAATGAACAATAAAAAATAACCTGTGTCCGATTTTACATCTGTCATTTTAGCGGCAAGCTTCTTCCAGCCGATGCCGCCCGGATGTACTCTTCTGTAAAATGATTCAAGCTTCGATTGTTCAGTCGGCTTTGTAATGAAAGCGCTAATAAGCCATGCGATGGTTGTTGCAGGTACAATGATATAAAGTGTGTTCGGAAATTTGACATCGAACTTTCCGAAATATAAAATGCCGTAAACTAAAAAAGGCGTGAGTGTAGCAACAATTTCACTTATCGCGTTCACTCTCCACCAGAACCAGCGGAGTATCAGCACAAGCCCGAGACCTGCGCCGCATTCTATTACAAAACTCCAGACTCCGGAGATAGTGGTCATCTGTGTTGTAACGATCACAGACAGAAACATGAAAACGATGGTCATTAATCTCGCAACTGATACATAATGTTTCTGTGATTTATTTTTGACAAGAAATCTCTGATAAAAATCATTTATGAAATAAGATGTTCCCCAGTTAAGATGTGTTGCAATGGTTGACATATATGCCGCGAGGAAAGCCGCAAGCAATAAACCTTTTAGTCCTGCGGGAAGAAAATCATTCATTGCCTTCACATAACCGAGACCTTTATCTTCATGAGAGAGATCCGGGTATAATATTATCGCGCACAAGCCGACAATGATCCACGGCCAAGGTCTTATGCAGTAATGTGCAACCTGGAAAAATAAAGTCGCGAAGAGTGAATTCTTCTCATCCTTTGCGCTCATCATTCTTTGCGCAATGTATCCGCCGCCGCCGGGTTCCGCTCCCGGATACCACGAAGCCCACCACTGTATGCCGATGAAAGCAAGGAAAGATGAGATCGTCAGCGCGAATATGCCGCCGACAGAAGTTGGTGACATTTCGGATGAACCGATCTCAGGTGTGAATCTCATTGCCCACTCCGGTAGCTTTTCTTGTAATCCGGAAATACCGCCTATCTGAGGCTGATTGACAACGATGATAGCAAGTATTATGCAGCCGATCATAGCAAGTACGAACTGGAACGCGTCTGTTACTGCCACTCCCCATAGTCCGGATAATGCCGAATAAAATGCTGTAAGCAAAATGCAGCCGCCTACATAATAAATTGCATTGGATGAATTTACATATTCGGGGAACATCCCGATCAGAATTTTTATCATGGCAAGATTGACCCAGCCCATGATTATTGTATTCATAAATATTCCCATATAGATCGCCTTGAATCCTCTCAGCACAGCGGCAGGTTTGCCTGAATATCTGAATTCAATAAATTCTACATCGGTAAGGATCTCAGCTCTTCTCCATAATCTTGAAAAGAAAAATACCGTAAGCATTCCTCCGATAAGCATATTCCACCAGAGCCAATTGCCCGCAATACCGCTTTGTCCGACAAGCTCGGTAACAGCAAGAGGAGTATCAGCGGCAAAGGTAGTTGCAACCATTGAAATACCCGCGAGCCACCAGCTAAGCTTCCTTCCCGAAAGAAAGAAATTCTCAGTGCTGCCGCTTGCTTTTCTGGAAAAGTATATACCTATCGATAAAGAGATGATGAAGTAAAGGAGAATTATAACCCAATCTATTATCTGCATTTGATAAGATTAGCGTTTTTAAAAGTGTAGCTTAGGGAATGTGTGCAAGTTAAATTATGTAATGATAAATTGAAATGAATTTTTTTTGATTTCAGATCTTTTGATTTTAGATTTAGTATTTTAGATCTGAAGTAGTCAAGTCGTTCTTTTAACTTTCAACTTTATAAATCTTTACAAACTTTCAACTTTTAACTTTCAACTTTCAACTTTTAACTTTTAACTTATTAAATGGACAGTTCCCCCACAGGTCTGGTGACTTTTCTCTTTACTGATATTGAAGGCAGCACGCGTCTTGCTCAGGATTTTCCAGATGACCTTCAGATCGCGTTAGATAAACATCATAAAATTATTGACAATGCGTTTGCATCTAATAATGGTTTTGTATTTGACATTGTAGGTGATGCATTCTACTGCGCTTTTCATAATACGGAGGACGCAGTCAGAGCCGCCGTGCAAGCGCAGCTTGACATTACAAAGGAAAGCTGGAATGCTGCAGTAATAAAGGTGCGGATGGGAATTCATACTGGTCACGCCGAACTGATGAACAAGAATTACATGGGCTATATTACACTTGCACGATCTGCAAGAATAATGTCAGCGGCTTACGGCGAACAGATATTAATTTCAAGTGACAGCTATGAACATTTAAAGACAAAGTTAGAAAATACAAATAATGCTCTGCGGATCATTACCCGTGACGGGATCAATGCTCAGATTACATTTCGTGATTTAGGTCTCAGACGTTTGAAAGATCTTATCCAGCCGATGCAAATGTTCCAGGTGATAGCTGACGGACTTCACTCAGAATTCCCGGCGTTAAAGACACTTGACGCGAGACCAAACAATCTTCCCATTCAGTTGACAAGCTTTATTGGAAGAGAAAAGGAATTAGCCGAAATAAAAGCGCAGCTTTCCGGAACAAGAATTCTTACTCTTCTCGGTCCGGGAGGGACAGGTAAGACCCGGCTTGCACTGCAGGCGGGAGCCGATGTAATAGATGAATTTGAAAACGGAGTATGGATCATTGAGCTTGCTTCACTGACCGAGCAGTCCCTTCTTTCGCAGGCAATCGCAGATGCATTGCAGATAAAGGAACAGCCGGGTTTGTCTCTTGAAAAAATTCTGATCGAACACGTAAGCAGTAAGAAAATTCTGTTGTTACTTGATAATTGCGAACACCTTATCGATGCCTGTTCACAATTATCCGAAAAGCTTTTGCGTAATAGTCCCAACCTAAAAATAATTGCGACAAGCCGTGAAGGTTTGAAATGTCAGGGTGAAGTTATTTACAAGGTTCTCTCAATGAAACATCCTGAACCGGGCAGGAAGATGGTTCCTGAGCAACTGTTACAGTATGAAGCTGTAAGACTTTTTACCGAAAGAGCTTTATCTGTCAATCCTTCATTTCGTGTCGCAAATGAAAATGCGTCCGCTCTTGCGCAGATATGTTTTCAGCTCGACGGAATACCTCTTGCAATTGAGCTTGCTGCCGTAAGAACAAAAATGCTGACTCCGGAAACGATCCGTCAAAAACTCAACGACAGGTTTAAATTACTCACCGGAGGAAAACGAACTGCACTTCCCAGACAGCAGACCTTGAAAGCTATGATCGACTGGAGCTATGATCTGCTTTCGGAAAATGAAAAATTGTTGTGGAGAAGATTAACTGTCTTTTCAGGCAGATGGACGCTTGAAGCCGCTGAAGAGATTTGTCAGGATGAGCTACTGGATCAGGTAGACATACTGGATCTTATGAATGAGCTTACGGATAAATCAATAATTCTGTATCTGGAGAATGAAGGAAATTTTAAAATGCTTGAAACATTAAGACAATATGGTCAGGAAAAACTAAATGAAGACGGTGAGACCGCGAAATTTTATGCAAAACATTTAAACTATTATTTTGGCGTTTATGGAAATGTCTTTGAAGAATACGCAGGACCCGAATTAGGATCTTTACTGGATAAAGCAGAAGGTGATTATCCAAACATTCAGTCGGCGCTTAACAGGTCATTTGATAATGGTCTTAAGGAAGAAGGATGCCGGCTGGCAATTTCGATGGGAAAATTCTGGGAGCTGAGAGGATTTTATTCGGAAGGAAGAACATGGCTTGAAAAATTCATAAATGATGATAAGGATATTTCACACGAAAGCATTACATCATCAAAGAACGCCGCGGCAATACTTGCAGTTCATCAGGGACTATTTGAAGTTTCAAACAAGTATCTGACTGAGGTGTTAAAAATTTACAGAGAAGAAGGAAACAAAAAAGGTATGGGCAATACATTGAACAGTCTTGGTCTGAATTTATTTGATCTGAGTGAATATGAGAAAGCCAAAATCTATCTCCGGGAAAGTCTCTCGTTACGCCGGGAAGTCAATAACCGCATCGGCATTGCTTCAACTCTCAATTCACTTGGGCTGGTCGCAATCAGGGAAGGGGATTTCATTAACGCTAAAAAATTTATTGAAGAAAGTCTTGAGATCGCAATCGAATTAAATGATACAATGTATAAGGGTATCTGCTACTCCAATCTCGCGCAGATATATGACAACCTTGGTGATGTGAAAAAAGCAAAGGAGTATTTCGAGAAAAGTCTTTCTTTGGATATTGAGCTTGGCAACAAGAACGGGATGTGCATATCACTCTATAATATAGGTGCGATGGAATTGAATGCAAAAGAATTTTCTAAGGCGGAAAAATTCTTTACTGAAGGTTATGAACTCAGTAAAGAGACAGGATATAAGCAGGCAATGTTTTATTCAATGACAGGTCTCGGACAGCTCGCGCTAGAGATGGGGGATCATAAAAAGTCCTCGGAAATATTCATTGAAACATTGAATGAGCTTCAGAATGTCAATGATATTCAATGCCTGTTGATCTGCATTACAAATGTAGCTGAGTTGAAAAGCATTAATGGTGATATGGAAGCCGCGGTAACCTTGATCTCATCAGCGAAAAAGCTTTATGAAGATACCGGCTCATTCATAGAAGAAAAGCTGCAGAAGCAATATGATGATCTCGTAAGATCAGCTATCGTGAAGATCGGTGAAGCAAAAACCGATGAAGCAACTGAAGCCGGCAAAACAATTTCTTTCGAAAAAATAATTGAACTTTGCAAAACAAATCTAAATCCTGAAATCTAAAATCTAATTTATCACTCTTATTTTTCCATAGAGAGATTCAAGCTTTCCCGCATCGTTAGTTTCAAACATATCTGTTATAAGGTACTGTAAATTTTCCGGAGTTTCCTTTTTTATGAATGAAAGCAGTTCGACCGAAGTTACATAAAGAGGAGACTTATCTCCAGCGAACTTCATAAAATTTTTCAACGCGCGGTTAAGATTTTCTTCCCCTATAAATTCACTCATTGTATAAAATGCAACAGCACCTCTGCCGTAAGTAATATAAGTCTGCTCTATGCTAGCAAGATACAAAGGCGGTTCAATGCCAGTCTCCTCTGACCTTCCGGACAGATATCTGTTCAGTTGATTATCGAGAAACTTCAAAGCGTTTTCCCTGCCGTATTTTTTTTCATAAACTTTAACAGCTATGAATTCGGCGACACTTTCAGTTATCATGCCTGCGCCCAGCGCGTCTGCAGGTATGACTATGTTGCCCCACCATTGATGAGCCAGCTCATGCGCCGTTACATAAAATGATATGTCCATTCCTTTGGAAGTGTCATTGATAAATCTTGCTTCTGAAGTCTGAATGCAGTTTGCTGCCGTTGTAGCGTATGTCCCTTCGGACACAGGAAACTCAATTATATTGATCTGACGATGCGGATAAGCGCCAAAGTATTTTTGATTGTAATCCAGTGAGGCTTTCATTCCTTCCATCATCCGGTCTGTCGAATAATCATGAGCGGGATGGTAACTGATCGTCAGCTCAATGTCATTGTGCATTTCTTTAGCCACATCAAACTTCCCTGAATTTATACCAAATACAAATTTTACCGGCTTATCCATTTTATAATGATAGAAGCTTCTGTTATTCTCATTCCATTGTCTTTGTAAATTTCCCGGCGCAACTGCAGTCTGATCCGGTGAAGTGCTGACAATGCATTCAAGACCGATCAGATCCGCATCGATACTTTGATAATGATCTCTGTCGGCAGTTGTATCGTCAGGCATCTTCTTATCCGTACCCGCAAAATATCCCAGCCGTGGAAATATATCGCTCTTTAAATAGGTACCGTTTTGCAGAACATTTGAATGCTGTGTAAAGAGTGTATTCTGTTTGTTCTTTATGGTGAAGCTTAATTCAATGCTGTCATTCAGTTCAAGGCTTCGGTCAAGTTTATAAACTGAAAACTTAAACGCGCTGTCATCTGTGATCTTCATAGCTTTTCCATTAAAATTAATTTCAGTGATCTCGTCAAAACCTGTTCTGATAAGCAGAGTATCAACGGGATCCAATGACGTGTTCTTTAATGTGTATTTGCCTTCAGCCCTGAATGAATTTGTCTCCGGAAAAATATCCAATTGAAAGAACAGTGTAGTGATACGCGGCTGAGGTGTGAATTTATATTTGTCGTACTTCTTTCGAAACTCCGTTAACAAAGCTGCTTCATCGTAAACGGAAAAAATTTTATTCTCCGGACTGTTCTCATTCCGGTAAAGCAATAGCCCGGCGGCGATAAAAATTACTGAGAGAACTATAATGACAGCGGGACTTCGTTTAAAACGTTTCCCTGCAATTCTTAATCTTTCCTTAAATGAGCCTGTAAGTTCTCTTGTCAAAAAAAGTAATGTCGTGCAGAACATAATCAGTCCCGACATTAACCAATATGCTTTATAAATAAAATAAGGTGTGATCGGATGCCCGTAACCATTGATGTCGGAATATTTTAAATAAAAATCCGAGTAAGGACTTTCATTAAATCTGAAGACAAAGCTTTCAATTCCAAATGAAGGCAGTTGAGAAATGCCAAGTGAAATAAGAATGAGCAAAAAAAATGCAAAGTAGGTATTATTAAATATGGTCTGAATTAACAATGCCGCAAATGCCCAGATCATAAATCCCATAAGATGAATTATAAACAGATCGAACAGATAATGTCCCGGCTCAAAATCATAAAATCCACTATATGCCTGAATGGAAATTCCCGTCAGCATTATCAAAGACAATAAAAATATATGCATCTTTACCAGAGCAAGGAATTTTGAAAACAGAAGTACGAGATCTGAAACTGGTGCAACGGCGATAAGATCACTTATGCCGGAATTCTTTGCACGATGCACTAAAATACCGGCGTAAAGGAAAGTCAGTATCTGAATTAAAAAAGTTATAAAAAACACAGGGTAGCCAAGCATCACCCGGGTAAGAGGTAAATTTCTTGTACCGGTCTGCGAATTCAATTGTAACGATAAAACTATAATGAAGATCACTCCTGCTGCTGCAATGCAAATAAAAGCAATATTACTTACAATGAATCTGAAATCTACTTTTGATAACTGCCATGATATTCTGAGCTGATTAAAAAAAGAAAGATCAAATTTAATTTGAGGAAAAGTGAACTTAGTAATGATACCGCTTTTATCCGGAAGACTCTTGGCAGTTTTTTTATTTTTTATAAAGATCCTTCGTGGATTCTGACTCAATGAAAACAGGCGATATGTCATGAAATAAATTACCATGCTCACAGACACCCAGACTATTCTGTTATAAATAATCCCGGCGTGTATGGGCAGCGTAAAAGAATTCTGTTCAGTGTTGGTCAGGAACTTTGTAAGGTTCATCATTGCGACATCTCCAAACGGGTCACCGGCTATGAGCGCGATGGTCATATCATTTCCGGAAATTATTCTCTGCGCGATCTCCTTCAACAGCCAAAGCATTATTACCGAGATGAACCCTGCATAAATATTTCTGCTCAGCAATACGGCTGCAAAGACCACTGTTCCGGCAATGAAAAGGTTAGGAAGGAGAAAAATAAAATATGTCTGAAGGTATGGAATAATGTCAAACGGTATAAGTTGAGAGGGTTCAGTAATTGGTAATTGCGTTACTGTCACCAAGCCCGCGATACCTGCAAGGGAAACAATAGAAATCACTGTAAATGAGCTTATGAATTTTGCGGCTATGTAATCACCTTTAGTGAACGGGTAAGTATATAAAATGTGATGAACATTATTTTTATAATCTTTATAAACTGATGTACCAAATACAGCAGGTAGTAATATTAATAGTAATTTGAAAAGAAAGGTTGAGAAGCTGTATATGCTTAAAGGTGAATTAGCAATGGTGCCGGCAGAATAAGAATCTTCGCCGAACATACCTGCAGCGCCTGCCATTCCGGCAAATGCAATTACATATAAAGTGAAAGCATAAATGTAGAAAGCGGAATTACCGAACCAATGCTTTAATTCAAATTTGAGAATGTTCAAAAACATCAGGAGGTATTTAGTTGTTTGTTAGTGTGATGAAATAGACATCCCCGAGATCAGGATCGGCTTCAATGAATTTTCCACCGGGAGATTCATCGGCATAAACGCGGATGTTAACAGTGTTGTCGTGATTGTAGCGGGATGAAAGTACTTTATGAAGCTTAATTGTTGTTTGAAGTTCGTTCTCGTTAATATCAGCTTTCCAAATCTTCCCTTTAATATCTCTGACCGCTTCATAAGGCTTTACCTTTTTTAAAATTCTTCCCGAATTCATGATCGCCATTTCATTACACAGATCTTTAATGTCATCGACAATATGTGTTGAGAAAATAATTATGTTCGAACTTGCAATTTCCCGAAGCACATTGAGAAACCGGTTTCGTTCTGCGGGATCAAGTCCTGCTGTGGGTTCATCGACTATAATGAGCTTAGGATTATTCAGAAGCAATTGCGCGATACCGAAACGCTGCTTCATTCCGCCGGAGTATCCGTCAACATTCTTTTTCCTGACATCATAAAGATTGGTGATCTCAAGAACATCTTTTATCAGTCGAACGCGATCGGTCTTTGAAGCGACTCCTTTAAGGATCGCAAAGTAATCAAGCAGTTCCTCTGCTGACATTTTGGGATAGACTCCGAAATCCTGGGGCAGATAGCCGAGTACTTTTCTCAGCTCAATGGGATTTTTGATAACATCAATGTCATCAAACATAATGCTGCCTGAATCAGGACCCTGCAGCGTAGCCAGTGTCCTCATCAACGTGGACTTTCCCGCACCGTTAGGACCAAGCAGCCCGAACATTCCCTTATCTATTTCACCTGTAATATTGTCCAGTGCTTTTACACCGTTAGCGTAAGTTTTTGAGAGATTATTTATTCTTAATGTCATTGAATGGTTGGAGTGTTTTTATACAAGCTACGTTTTACACAGTTAAAAGTTAAAAGTTAAAAGTTGAAAGTTAAAAGTTGATAGTTGATAGTTGAAAGTTGAAAGTTGAAAGTTAAAAGTTGAAAGTTGAAAATAACCAGACTAAAGAGTAATGGATAAATCCCGAAGGGATGACAATATTATAGAAAAATAATTCTGTAAAATTCAATCCCGAAGGGATGACATTTATTTTGATTAATACACAATATCACCCCTTCGGGGTTATAAAAGACTTTATGACAATGTATCTATAACAATTTCATCCCTTCGGGATTATATTATTATTCATAATTCTTTGAAAATTTTTAAATGTTTCGTAACCCTATTCTTAAATATAGATTTTATACTTCAAACGTTTTGGACGAATTTGCCTTATGTTGGGATGAGATAAATTAAATTAAATTGTTAATACTTTCTGAATTGGATAAATTGTCAATCAATAATTAAAAGAGCAGAATAAGAGAACTTCAGTCAGGTCAAACCTCAGTCACGCTTTTTCTCTCCCGGTCATTCACCATTTAATTAATCTAAAAAATTAAATCATAAAATATTTATGTGCGGTATTGTTTGCGTTTTCAGTAATAGTGATGCTAATGAACTTCGTCAGAACATTCTTGAAATGTCAAAGAAGGTACGTCACAGGGGACCGGACTGGTCAGGCATTTACTGCGGTGATAATGTTATATTCGCTCACGAACGGCTTGCGATAGTTGACCCGAAGTCAGGACGTCAGCCAATTTACAGCGAAGATAGAAAACTTATTCTCGCAGCCAACGGTGAGATATACAATCATAATGAATTAAGGAAAGAAGTAGGGGATTATAAATTTCTTACCGAATCCGACTGTGAGATCATCCTCGCTCTTTACAGAAAGAAAGGCGTCGGATTTCTTGAAGACCTTAACGGCATATTCGCCTTTGCTTTATACGATGAAAAAAATGATGCCTACCTGATCGCACGCGATCATATCGGAATCATACCGCTCTATATGGGTTGGGATAAGTCGGGCAATTTTTATGTCGCTTCCGAGCTGAAGGCACTTGAAGGTATTTGTAATAAGTTTCAGGAATTTCTGCCGGGACATTATATATACAGCAAGGAAGGTCCTGAATTAAAGAAATGGTACAAGCGTGACTGGAATGAATTTAACAATGTTGAAAATAATATTTCCGATATTAATGAATTAAAGGATTCTCTTGAAAAGGCAGTTCACAGGCAACTGATGTCGGACGTTCCTTACGGTGTGCTTTTATCCGGAGGGCTTGATTCGTCAATCATTTCCGCTGTAACAAAAAAGTTCGCGGCGAAAAGGGTAGAGTCTGATGACAAGCAGCAGGCATGGTATCCACAGCTTCACTCGTTCGCTATCGGACTTGAAGGCTCGCCGGATCTTACCGCAGCTAAGAAAGTTGCAGAGCACATCGGCTCGGTTCATCATGAAATTCATTTTACGATCCAGGAAGGACTCGACGCTATCAATGATGTTATCTACCACCTTGAAACTTATGACGTGACAACTGTCCGCGCCTCAACTCCGATGTATCTTCTCGCGCGGGTAATTAAATCAATGGGAATTAAGATGGTGCTCTCAGGTGAAGGCGCTGACGAAATATTCGGCGGCTATCTTTATTTTCATAAAGCTCCCGATGCAAGATCATTTCACGAGGAAACTGTCCGCAAGCTCGGCAAGCTTCATCTTTATGATTGCCTTCGTGCAAATAAATCACTTGCCGCCTGGGGTGTCGAAGGACGTGTGCCTTTTCTTGATAAGGAGTTTATGGATACGGCGATGAACATTAATCCAAAAGATAAAATGGCGGGTGAAGGTAAAATGGAAAAATGGATACTTCGAAAAGCATTTGAGGAATATCTTCCAGATGAAATCACATGGAGACAGAAAGAGCAGTTCTCCGATGGTGTGGGATATAGTTGGATCGATACTCTTAAGGCAGTCGCCGAAAAAGAGGTTACCGATGAAATGCTTGCCAATGCAAAGTTCAGATATAATATCAATCCGCCAATGACGAAAGAAGAATACCGTTACAGGACGATCTTCAGTGAGCACTTTCCTTCCGACTCCGCGGCGGGCTGTGTACCATCGGTAAAATCAGTCGCCTGCAGTACGCCTGAAGCCCTTGCTTGGGACGCTTCATTCAGAAACGCAAATGATCCCTCGGGAAGAGCCGTGAAGTCAGTTCATAAGGAAGGATACAAGTAGACAATTATCAATTATCAATTATCAATGATCAATGATCAATGATCAATGATTGACTTTCGACTTTATAAAACTTTCGACTTTATAGACTTTCAACTTAATTCAGCGGACCGAGGTGAAGAAATATTCCGATAAGAATTATCACACCCAGCGCGCTTATAAGTATGGCAGCAATAAAGGGAAGTGATAACCTTTTTTTTAACTCCGGAATATGCAGATCGTTTAGTACCTGATGATGCTGAATTGATGCTGCGATCAGAAAGATCGTTCCGAGGATGACAAGTGACAATCCGAAATTCTGCGCGGCTTCTCCATTGCTGTCAGATGTAAGATCATCTTTATTCAGGTCAGTGAAGAATTTATATATAGTGAATCCAAAGCTTATCATCGATAACGACGTCCTTACCCATGCCATTAATGTTCTTTCCTGTGCAAGAATGGTCCTCTGGTACGCTAGAAGATCGGATTCAGGTCTGACGATAACAAGCGGTGGAGTTTTTTTTGATTCTTTCATATAAATTTTTTTAGCTGATGATTTTTTGAAATGAAGTGAAATTAAAATTATCGTTATAAAATAATAAATACGTTTTTAAATAACAGTTTAGTAGAGTACCAAAATACTCCGCAGTCGCGAATTTCGTAAATTTGTTCTACGACTACCTTCTGAGGTTTCACGTTTGAGGTTTGACTTTGATTAGGCATTGCCGTCCAAAATGTTTTTGAAAAATTTAAATAATTTAAAATTCAATCTGTTTTGGTAATATTTTTGCACCAATATCGAATCTTTAAAATCAACCTATAAATAACCTTGAAAGATATACTTATGTTGTCCAAAATAAATTTATGTTAATTCTGTTTTTAAAATTAGTGATAATATTTCTAATTCGTGATCATTCGTGAAATTCGTGGCAAGTTTTTTCCTTAGTTGGACGGATGTGGTTACTGAGGTCGTAAAATACTTTTAAATTCCTTGTTACTTCTTTTGTATTTAAGTAATTTTATCGTTTCCAAATAAAATATTGAAATTGGATTTAAAGCTAAACGATTTAGACAACTCTAAGAAAGAGCTGCAGGCGGAGGTTTCTTACGAAGAACTTGCTCCTCACTTCGAAAAAGCTCTCGAAAGCTACAGAAAAAAAGCAATTATCCCCGGCTTCCGCAAAGGTAAAGCCCCCCTTAAGATGATCAAAAAACTTTACGGTGAAGGTATTGAATTCTCGTCTCTTGAAGATGTGATCAATGAAATTTTTCTTCAATACATAACCGATGAAAAGCTTGACATTTTAAGTAAAGGCGCGATTACAGATATCGATTATAAACCGAAGGAAAAACTTAATTTCAAGATCGAGTTTGATGTTATGCCTGTCATTAAGGTCAGTGATTATAATGGTCTGGAGCTTACTCAAACAAAATATGTAATTGATGACTCAATGGTCGAAGACGAAATTCATTATCACAAACAGCGTGGAGCTACTTATGAAATGGACGGTGTTGCTTTGGATGATAATTACGTTATCACTGTTGATCTTCAGAATCTTGATCCCGAAGGTAACATTCTGATCGGTCAGTCATCCAAGGATATGAAGATCTCTCTTAATAATCCTTCGATTTATCCCGAATTCAAGGAAGGTTTCAAAGGCATTAAGGAAGGTGAAGTAAGGATCATTGATTCAAAGAATGCTGACGGCGGTCCGAAGAAAGTTCAGATAACCTGTACAAAGATCGAAAAGATCATTCAGCCGGAAATGAATGAGGAGTTTTTTATGAAAGTTACCAGTAAGGATGACATTAAAACTGAGGATGAGTTCAAAGCTGAGATCAGGATCGAACTCGAAAAGATCTACAACGGTATCTCTGACAGAAAGCTTCACACTGATGTCATCAGTGAAATGATAAAGCAGAACGATGTTCCTGCACCTGACAGATACGTTGATATTTTCCTGAATGGAATAGTTGAGGACTATAAGCATCAGTTTCCAAAGCATCAGTTCCCGAAGGAGTTCAATGTTGAAGATTTCAAAAAAGAAAGACGTGTAGACGCAATTCTTCAGGCGAAGTGGTATCTGATAAGAGATAAGATCATTGAATCCGCAAAGCTCGAAGTGAACGAGGATGATTATAAAAAAATCGCAGCGGATAACGCTTCAAAATATAATATTCCCGAAGATAAGCTTATTGAAGCCTACAAGGAGAATGATGATGTTAAGCTGAAGATCCTTAATGATAAAGTTATAGACCTCATAATTTTAAAAGCAAAAATAAAGGATGTCGAAGAAATTGTAAAAAGGGAAGAGAAAGATTAGTTGAAAGTTGAAAGTTAAAAGTTGAAAGTTGAAAGTTTAAAGTTTAAAGTTTAAAAAAAAATTAAAATCATGCATTATACAGATATTATTAAGAGAAACGAAAATTTTATTAACAACGGATTAAATAATATCAACAGTCAGCTTGTGCCTATGGTTGTTGAACAGACCTCCAGAGGCGAAAGAGCTTATGACATTTACTCAAGACTCCTGAAGGAAAGAATAATTTTTCTTGGAACGGCTATCTATGATGAAATGGCGTCGCTCATTATTGCGCAATTGCTGTTTCTTGAATCTGAAGATCCGGATAAGGATATTATGATCTACATTAATTCACCGGGAGGAAGTGTTACAGCCGGACTCGGTATCTACGATACAATGCAATACATAAGACCTGACATTACTACAATGTGTGTAGGTATGGCAGCATCTATGGGACAGCTTCTGCTTACCGGCGGCGCGGCAGGAAAAAGGATAGCGCTTCCGCATTCAAAGATACTTATGCATCAGCCGTGGGCTAGCGGACTTGGCGGTCAGACAACAGACATTCTTATTCATGCCCGTGATATGGAAAAAACAAGAGAGACGCTTTTCAAAATTACAGCACAGCATTCAGGGCAACCAATCGAAAAAGTTATGCTGGACGCAGAGCGTGATAACATCATGACGCCCGAGGAAGCGAAGAAGTACGGATTGATCGATGAGATTCTTTTACACAGGGAAAAGAAAGAAAAAAAATAATCAGAGCAAGCATCTTATCATAGCAGATTTATATTCAGTAAAATTAAAATAAGTAGATGGATTTTAAATTAACTAACCGCATATTCGCAGCGTTTGTATTTTTATTTTCAACGATTGTATATGTAATGACGGTTCAGCCAACGTTCTCATTCTGGGACTGTGGTGAGTTTATTGCCAGCGCCTACACTCTTTCAATACCACATCCTCCGGGCGCGCCTTTCTTCACATTGATGGGAAGGATATTCACAATGTTCCCGACAGCCGCGGACATCGGACTGAGAGTAAATTATCTTTCGGTAATCAGCAGCTCGCTTTGTGTATTATGTCTTTACCTTATCTCAACTAAAGTCATAAGAAACTGGACAGGAGTTCCGAAATCAACTTATGATGTGTTGCTTATCTGCGGTTCTTCCGTGATCGGTGCATTATCTTATGCATTCAGTGAATCATTCTGGTTTAATGCTCTCGAAGGCGAAGTTTATGGAATGGGTACTTTTCTTATCGGACTGTCGATGTATACTCTGATGGTTTGGTGGGAAAGATCAGATGAGCCGGGTAGTGATAAATATTTATTGCTTGTCGCTTATATAGTGGGCTTATCAATTGGTATCCATCTGCTTGTTGCACAGTGTATTTTCCTTGCAGGCTTATTTTTCTATTTCAAAAGATACGAATATTCACCGAGATCACTTGCGATCGCCTTCGGACTTTCAACTGTAGCGTTCTTCATAGTTTATCCCGGTATTGTAAAAAAGTTTCCGTCCCTTATGTCCGGAAGTATGATGATCGGTGTCTTACTGGTCGGTCTTATAATTTTTGGTATCTATTATGCAAGACAGAAGATGAACCCGATACTGAGTTTACTGACACTTTCACTGTTCCTTATAATTTTAGGTTACTCTACTTATGTCTCAATTCTTGAACGGGCAAATGTTACAAACTTACCTTTAAATGAAAATACACCTAACGATATAGAAAAATTATTATCATATCTTAACCGTGAACAGTATGGTCAGCAGCCCTTAGTCTTGCCGAGACGTTATTCACAGGAGCCGCAGCATCAGGCAATTTATACAAAGTATTCAAGTGATATGGAGTTTTTGTGGAAGTATCAGATCAATCACATGTTCAATCGATACTGGTTTTGGAACTATATCGGAAGAGCAGGGCATAATCAAAACGATGGAGTCGACTTTAAGCAATTCTGGGCTATACCATTTATACTCGGTATGTTCGGATTGTTCTATCAGTTTAAAAAAAACTGGAAGCTCGCGTTCATTTTCCTGATGATGTTCCTTATGATGGGAATTGTGACCGCGCTTTATCAGAATCAGCAGGAGCCGCAGCCCCGGGAACGGGACTATTTCTACGTGGGCGCATTTATGGCTTTCTCATTGTGGATAGGGATAGGTGTTGCCGGATTGATTGAGATCATTTCTGAAAAGATGAATAAGAAATCGCTGATGGCAGTGTGTTCGGTTGTGCTGATTGTTTCCTTTGCTGCTGTTCCGGTTAACATGCTTGTAAAGAATTATCATTACCAGGATCGCAGCGGTAATTATTTACCTTTTGATTATGCATACAATATTCTGCAGAGTCTTGACAAGGATGCTATACTTATTACCAACGGTGACAACGATACATTCCCGCTTTGGTGTATTCAGGCAGTTTATGGAATCCGAACGGATGTCCGCATAATCAATCTTTCACTTGCGCAGACAGACTGGTACAATCTTCAGCTAAAAAATGAAAGACCTTACGGTGCCCTTACTGTTCCGATGTCGTTTACCGATGCGCAGCTTAAAAAGCTTCAGCCCGTTCAGTGGGATGAAAAGAAACCCGTATCTTATGATATTCCTGTGACAGCTTATCCGGATTCAATGCGAAACATGGCAAACCTTCCTACAAAGATCACGACAACCATTGCACCGACCATTCGTCAGCAGTCAGGTACACAGGTCATTACAGCTTTAAAGGCAAACGACCTTTTATTAATTGATGTGATAAAAGCGAACAAGTGGGAAAGACCTTTCTACTTTTCAATTACAGTAACCGAAGATAATTATGTGGGTCTTAGTGACTATCTTGTGATCGAAGGTATGGCTCAAAGACTTGTTCCATTCAAAACAAATATAGGAACTGGTGAAGCGATGGATATGAATGTCATGAGAAAATCTCTGTTTGATAATCCTTCTGAACCTTCAAAAACACCGCAATATGGTTTCAGATTCAGAGGACTTAATGACAAGAGTATTTTTTACAATGAAGATCAGACAAGAATGGCTCAGACATACAGGACTGTCTTCTTAAGACTTGCATATAACTATGCAGCGGACTCATCCAAATTTAAGGAGACGGATGAAGTTCTTGCCAAAATGGAACAAGAGATCCCGCTGGCGAATATTCCTGTAGATTACCGGATTGAGTACGACATTGCAATGCTGTATAACAAGATCGGTAACAAAGCAAAGTTTGATGAGCTTTCAAATGATATAATAGTACGCGCTGAAGAAGAACTTAAATCAAATCCGGAAGTCAGTCAGAATTATTATAATCCCTACAGAATTCTGCTTGATGTTTATGAAGTAAAGGGTGAATATCAGAAAGCCCTTGAGCTTCTGAACCGGCTGTCAGCGATGAGTCCGAACGATCCGAATGTAAAGCAAAAGATGGAATCCATTAAACAAAAAATGAATAATCCTTCCGGAAAATAATTTTAACCGGCGGCAGATAAATTAATATGTCTTCCGCCGTTAATTTTTTATGGCTAAGAAAACAATCATAAAGCAAAATGCCCCTCTTAAAAAATCATCAGATAATACAAATATAATCATTGGTCTTCTTGTTGCTCTCTCCGTTTTTTTTGTAATAATCTGCATCAACAATAAATTCATACAGGATGATGCTTTCATAAGCTTTCGTTACATCCAGAATTTTGTTAACGGGAACGGTCTTGTATTCAATATAGGAGAAAGAGTTGAGGGGTATACAAATCTGCTCTGGGTGCTCATCCTTAGTGTGTTTGTATCCATGAAAATTAATGTTGAAAGCATATCGCAGATACTCAGTGTGCTGTTCGGAGTGGCTGTGATTTATATGACGTATTTACTTTCCGGACTGATAAGTATTAGGGAAAATCTTAAGGGAAATAAAAAAATTAAATCTGATGATAATGATACTCAGGTAAATTATTTCAATCTGATTCCTTCTGTAATGCTGGTCTTTACAGGTTCATTTATTTTCTGGGCTGTAAGTGGTATGGAAACTACAATGTTCATTACTTTCTGTCTGCTTGGAATATATTATTATGTAAAAGGAAGAAACTCTGACGCTGTGAATTATAAATTTCCGTTGTTCATAGTACTTGCAACTCTTACACGTCCTGAAGGTCTTTATTTCTTCGGACTGATCATGATTCACAAGCTTTTCATTTCAATAAAAGAAAAAAAATCAGAAGGCATTAAAGATTTCTTCTCAAAGAATAATATTCTTTCTTATCTTGTGTTTATTATTCCCGTGATCTTATATTTCGTGATCCGGTATTCATATTACGGATATCTTTTTCCGAATACATTTTACGCAAAGACCGGCTCGTCATCAGTTTACTTAAATGCAGGTTTAGAATACTTTGAAAAATTCTTTACCACATATATGCTTTACGGGGTCGTTCTTCTGCTGCCTTTATATCTGCTGAAGAAGAAGGAAAATTTTTTTGAAATATCATTATTTTATATACTGATCATACCTTTTATTCTGTATGTAATATATGTCGGCGGCGACGTTCTCAAGCAAAACAGATTCTTCCTTCCGGTTCTTCCGTTGATCTATATTCTTTTTGCAAAGCTGCTTACTGAAATTTATTTTATAATTAAAAATAAATTCAGCCGGTCATTTGCTTTTGCCGCAGTGTTCATTGTTTCAGGTATTATCTGCTTTTATTATTACAGCTCGCAAAAGGAAAATCTTGACAAGGACATTGCCAGTGAGAACGGGCTTGTCGATAAGATGAAGATCTCGGGTAACTGGTTTAAATCAAAGCAGCAGCAGCTCGGACGTCCGCTTACTATCGCGGCTACAACCATAGGAGCAGTATCATACTTTGCAGGTTCCGATGTTAATGTTATTGATCTTCTCGGTCTTACGGATAAAGAGATCGCTCATAATCCGAAATTAATTCCGGAGATTTCCGCGGGTGAATACGGATGGAAAGAAAGGAAGTATAACGCTGACTATGTAATGTCGCGTGATCCTGATTATATTTATTTCTCCACCGGCATAAAGCCAAGCGCCTATGGTGAAAGAGCTCTTTACACAACGGAAGAGTTTATGAAATATTATTATCCCTATTATTATTCCGATAAGGCAAACAGCTTTACCGATGTTGTCTATAAAAGGAAATCC
>Ga0105044_10001815_pt1 | contig 28954 bp, 23 predicted proteins | sample MAT01_FD_78092 | JGI IMG/M metagenome (GOLD analysis project Ga0105044, IMG submission 78092) | Freshwater microbial communities from Lake Fryxell liftoff mats and glacier meltwater in Antarctica - MAT-01 | ecosystem: Environmental > Aquatic > Freshwater > Ice > Liftoff microbial mat | place... | reverse complement strand
GCCTGTCGGACTTGAAGAATCGAAGCGAAAATCTGACTGGGCGAAGCCAGATTTCGTCGATTTTGAAGGGTAATAGCTCTTCTATTGCCCGAGAAAGCGGCGGAATATGGATCGTCCAGGCGGTTTTGCAGCCGATTTCCTTTAAGTCCGACAGGCTGCTAGCGGTGGCCGCGACTGACAAAATCGTGGCCGCGGCCGTTTCGGCAGCGAATCCTTGCACCGGATGCAACTTGACCATTTTATGACCCATGGTCTTGATGATGCGCCAGCCACCCACGGCCGTGCCGGCTGCCATCACCAAGGCGCCGGTGATTTTAATCCACAAGTCGATGCCACCATGATTTGCCGGATCGGGATGTAAAAACGACAAGAACGGTGGCGAATCGTTCAGCGTGCCCCCGGTTTGTGCGCCAATCAATGCCAAAGCAATGATTCCCATGGTTTTTTGCGCATCGTTCACACCGTGTGCGAAGCCCATAGAGCTGGCAGACACAAGTTGCAATTTGGCAAAGATCGCGTTCATCCAACGCGGTCGCGCGAGCCTGGACAACCAGCCACCGCCGCGCGACATGCTGGCGAGGGTGGCGAACAGCACCCCCATGATGATCACCCCGAGAATAAATCCCGCGACCGGCGCTCGACCAGTGTCAGCAAGGCACGTGTGGCATCCAGGCCGGCATCGGCGCTGGCTTCCAGCAGACTGAAAAAACCATCACCTTTGCCGAATCTCGTCTGCAAGGAAAACATGAAGCCCCCAGAAGGCAAGAACGCTTGGACGAATCATCCCGGCATGCTCACCCGAAATCGCCGTCCGAGGCTACTGAATCCATGTCACCTGGGGGCACCAGGCGCAGAGCCAGAAGTTCGCGCACGAACGCAGTGGCATAGGCACCTGCGGGTAGCGCGAAACGCAGCTTTAACTCATGTTCCGTGGGCCATTCGAAGGAAAGATCCGCCACGCTTACGCGCAACGCGCGTCTTTCCTGGTCGAGACCTGCGCGCTCCAGCCCTTCGGTAAAAACGCGATGCGCATCCGCTACGCTGAGTTCAAGCTGCGCGCATTCATCAGCGGTCGGCAAGCGCCCGCGGCCCCAAAGGGGACCGCTGGGATGGATTTCACCGCGACGGCAGCGTGCATGAATCAAGCTAGCTTCTGCGTCATCGGTTACTGCGAAATCGTCTGCGCTGACTGGTCCGAAGTAGGTGCGTTTGCCGTCCAGCACGCAAATCTCGCCTGCCATGACCGTGTCCCAACTTCGTTGCCGTACGCGCATCGCGAGCACTTGATTGAAGATTTCACTGCGCGCTGCGGACAGTGCGAAACCACGCTGCTGGCGATCTAGACGCGCGCCAGCGAACAGGCGTCGCGCCTGATTCAGATTGCCGCCTTGGTGACCAAAGCGCTGTTCCCCGAAATAGTTCGGCGCACCGGATGTGGCGAGTCGCTCCAGCATCTGTGCTGCGCGCGCGCGATCACCATCCACTTCGCGTATGCGCAACATGAAACGATTGCCAGTCAACGCCCCACGCTTAAGCTTGCGCGAGTGTCGAGCGACTGAGATCAGGCGCACGCCTGGTAGTTGCAGTTCCGCCCAATCCACATGGCGGCCTGGCAATTGCACGGTGAAGTGCTGCGTGGCTACGGCTTGTCGATCCTTGAGACCAGCAAATCCCACAGCCAACGGCGCGACCTTCGCAAACTTCGCAAGCTGATCGGCTACCCAGTGCGTGTTGCAGGCGCGCTTCTCGATGCGCACCAGATCATGCTCACCCTGGCCATCCGCCTCGAAGCCGAGCTGCTCGTCGACCTCGAAATCTTCGGGTTCCGATTTAAGTAGTCCGCTCAGCGCGGGGCCGCCATAGGCAAAGGGCAGGCTCATCGGGAGATCTGCGCGCGGCAATGGAGGCAATTCACCGGACAACTGCCATCAGCAAAACCACCGCCTGCGCGGCGATACCTTCCTCGCGACCGGTAAAGCCCAGACGCTCCGATGTGGTCGCCTTGACACTGACCGAATCCAATTCGCATTCGAGATCGTTGGCAATGCACGCGCGCATGCTATCGATATACGGCGCCAGGCGCGGTCGCTCGCACACGACCACCAGATCGCAGTTGCCGACGGCATAACCCCGTTGTGCGATCAGATGCTGGCAATGCCGCAATAGTGAGCGACTATCGGCGCCCTTCCAGCGAACGTCAGTCGGCGGAAAATGTTTGCCGATATCACCCAAAGCGAGCGCGCCGAGCATGGCGTCACAGAGTGCGTGCAGGGCGACATCGCCATCCGAGTGGGCGAGCAATCCTCGTGTGTGGGCAATGCGTACGCCCCCCAACATGACATGGTCGCCAGGACCGAAGGCATGCACGTCATAACCCGTGCCAATACGCACTGGATTCATGACGCACTCTGCGAGTACATGGCACGCAGCACGCTGGTCGCGATGGCTAGATCGTTGGCCGTGGTGACTTTCAGATTGTCGTCGGCGCCTTCGACCAGAATCGGCGCGTAGCCCAAAGCTTCCATCGCGGCTGATTCATCAGTGCACCTCTCACCGCCGGCTTTGGCCGCGGTCAGCGCCTGCATCAGTGCAGCGCGCTTGAACATCTGTGGCGTCAGCGCGCGCCACAGATCGGCACGCGGCACCGTAGCGTCGACCACCATCTCGCCAGTCTCGCGCAACTGACCGCGTTTGATGGTGTCACGCACTGGGGCTGCGAGCAGACCGCCATCCGTATTTTGCACGCGCGCAATGAGTGCGGAAATATCCGCCGCGGATAGACACGGCCGCGCCGCGTCATGCACCAACACGAAATCCGCATCGCGCACCACTGCGGGTAAAGCCGTCAGGCCCGCCAGCACCGAATCAGCCCGTTCGGCGCCACCGGTCGCGGTCAGCACCGGCTTACCATGAATGTTCTGCCATCCAGGCCAGTAGCCATCCTCGCGACTTAGCACCACCATCGCCCCACAGATCTGCTCGTGCATCAACAAGGCTTCAAGTGTCCAGCGCAAAACACACTTGCCATCAATCTCAACATACTGCTTAGGCAGACTCGTGCCGAATCGCCGACCGCTGCCAGCGGCCGGCACCACCGCCCAAATCATCGTGGCGATTCCGAATTGCGCTGTTCCGCCGCAGCTCTCGCGCGGTCGGGCTCGGCCAGTTGGATCAGCTTCTCACCTTGTTTAACCATGCCAAGCTCCGAGCGCGCGCGCTCCTCAATGGCATCTTGACCGGTCTTTAGATCCTCCACCTCGGCCGCCAACGACAGATTGCGTGCAATCAGTGTGTCGTTTTCTTCTTTCTGCTTGGCGAGTGCCTTTTCCAGTTCCCACACGTCGTTCATGCCGCCGTGGAACCACAGTTGATACTGCAGTGACACGAGCAAGATCAGCAGGATAAGGAGTAGCCAGCGCATGGCAGCTTTGCCCTAGCGAGCCAGCCGAAACGCTGCAGCGCCAACGTAACGCGCCTTCGACCCCAGCGCCTCTTCGATGCGCAGCAACTGGTTATATTTCGCGACGCGATCGGTGCGGCACAAAGAACCAGTCTTGATTTGGGTCGCACTGGTAGACACCGACAAATCGGCAATGGTGGTGTCTTCAGTCTCGCCGGAGCGATGCGAGATCACCGAGGAATATCCTGAGCGCTCGGCCAGGGAAATTGCCGCCAAGGTCTCGGTCAAGGTACCAATCTGATTGAGTTTGATGAGAATGGCGTTGGCGATACGCTGGTCAATGCCTTGCTGAAAAATCGCCGTATTGGTCACGAACAAATCATCCCCGACCAATTGCACGCGATTGCCGAGGCGCTCGGTCAGATACTTCCAACCTGCCCAATCGTCCTCCGCCATGCCGTCTTCGATGCTGATGATCGGATACTGGCGCACCCAGCTTTCGAGATAGTCAGAAAACTGCTCACTACTAAGCCAACGATTTTCCGAACTCAGGTGGTAACGGCCGTCCTTGCGGAACTCAGAACTGGCCACGTCCAGCCCAAGATAGACGTCTTCACCCGCGCGATAGCCAGCTTTGCTTACGGCTTCGAGAATGACTTCGAGCGCTTCTTCGTTGGAACGCAGATCCGGGGCAAAGCCACCCTCGTCGCCTACCGCTGTCGCCATACCACGCGCGCGCAAAACGCTTTTCAGCGCATGAAATATTTCTGCACCGCAGCGCAGTGCTTCGGCGAAATCCGGTGCGCCGACAGGTAGCACCATGAATTCCTGCATGTCGACATTGTTATCCGCGTGCGCGCCGCCGTTGATGATGTTCATCATTGGCACTGGCAGCTTGGCTTCGCGGTCGCCGAGTAAATGTTGCCAAAGGCCCACGCCATGACTGGCAGCACAAGCGTGCGCCACTGCAAGCGAGACGCCCAGAGTCGCGTTGGCCCCGAGTTTGGCCTTGTTATCGGTGCCGTCGAGCGCGATCAGATGCGCGTCCAAGCCTTCTTGGTCAAGCGCCGATCGTCCGATCACTGCGTCCGCGATGACCGTATTGACGTTGGCGACGGCCTTGCGCACGCCCTTGCCGAGATAGCGGGTCCTATCGCCATCGCGCAGCTCAATGGCTTCGCGTGATCCTGTGGATGCGCCACTCGGGACGGCTGCGCGGCCACGATGACCATTGGATAACAGAACGTCGGCTTCGAGCGTCGGATTCCCGCGCGAATCGAGGATTTCGCGGGCATGAAGCTGAGTAATAGTCGGCATGGAGGGCGCTTATCATCGATGGCTGGAAGCCGCAGACCCATACAAGGGGTGGTGCGGCTAGGGAGTCAAGAATAGCCCGATTCTCTGGTGCCACCGATTGGATCGAACGGACTTTGCCATGTGCGCGCTGCGTCGCACGCCAGCTAGTGATTAATCAGATCAAACCTTCTTCATCGAAGGGTCGCGATTTTACCGCGCGATCAAGCACCATCAAGGTTTCGAGCAGGGATTGCATGCGCCCCAATGGCCAAGCATTCGGGCCGTCAGAGAGTGCCTTGCTCGGATCTGGGTGAGTTTCCATGAAAACGCCGGATACACCAACCGCAACCGCAGCTCGCGCCAGCGCCGGTACAAACTCGCGTTGGCCTCCGGAACTATCTCCCTGACCGCCCGGCAGTTGCACCGAATGCGTGGCGTCGAAAACCACCGGGCACCCGGTCTGACGCATCACCACCAGCGAGCGCATGTCCGAGACCAAATTGTTGTAGCCAAAGCTCGCGCCACGCTCACAGACCATGATCTGTGTATTGCCCGTGTCTTGCGCCTTGCGCGATACATTGGCCATTTCCCACGGCGATAGGAATTGGCCTTTCTTGATATTGACGGGTTTGCCGGCAGAGGCCACCTTACGAATGAAGTCTGTCTGTCGGCACAAGAATGCTGGCGTTTGCAGCACATCCACGACGCTAGCCACCTCGTCCATCGGCGTGTACTCGTGCACATCGGTAAGCACGGGCACATCAATCTGTCGACGAACTTCCGCCAGCACTTTCAAGCCTTCTTCCAGACCCGGCCCACGAAAGCTGGTTCCGGACGAGCGATTGGCCTTGTCGAAGCTGGATTTGAAGATGAAGGGAATCCCGAGCGCCGTGGTGATCTCTTTCAACTTGCCGGCGACATCAAGCTGCAATTGCATCGACTCGATTACGCAGGGGCCTGCAATGAGGAATAGCGGTTGCTCGATGCCCACCTCAAAACCACACAATTTCATTGACTTAAGCCTATGTCTTGACGATCAATACAGTGCATTTTCGCGGCGCTCAAAACGCGCCCGCCACCGGTCGCCCGCACCTCGCTCGGGATATCGGGCGCGGCAGCTTGGCTCTCAAGTCTTGTGCACGGATAACTCGGCTTCGCGTGCTTCGCTGTGATTCGCCTTGCCAGCCTTGTACACGCGCGCGGCACGCACGAATCCTTCAAACAAGGGATGCCCGTCACGTGGTGTGGAGTTGAACTCTGGGTGGAACTGGCAGGCCAGGAACCACGGGTGATCTGGCAATTCCACGATCTCCACCAGCAAATCGTCGATTGACTTGCCAGAGAACACCAAGCCCAGATCTTCCAGTTGCTGCCGGTAATAGTTGTTGAACTCATAGCGGTGGCGATGGCGCTCACGAATGATCTCTGCGCCATAGGTTTCTCGCGCCAGCGAGCCGTGCTTAAGACGGCATTCCTGTGAGCCCAAACGCATGGTGCCGCCCAGATCAGAGTTCTCGGTGCGCCGCTCGACCTCGCCAGCCGTGGTGCGCCATTCGGTGATCAGGGCAATGACCGGATGCTCGCAGTCACGTGCATTTTCGGTGCTGTTGGCACCGGTCAATCCAGCGATTTCGCGAGCAAAATCAATCACTGCAGCCTGCATGCCGTAGCAGATGCCGAAATATGGAATTTTCTGCTCCCGCGCGTGTCGGGCGGCCAGAACCTTGCCTTCAAATCCACGCTCGCCGAAGCCACCCGGCACTAAAATTGCGTCCGCTCCTTCGAGCACTTCAACGCCAAGTTTGTCGACATGCTCTGACTCCACCCATCGTAGATTGACGCGTGTGCGCTGACGCAAACCGCCATGGCGCAAGGCTTCCGAGAGTGATTTGTACGCGTCGGAATGCTCCACATACTTGCCCGCAATGACGATGTTCACTTCGTCCACGGGATTCACACAGGCATCCACCACCGCCTCCCACTCGCGCAAGTCGGCTGGGCCCGCGTTCAGACGTAAACGGTCAACAATGATCTGATCTAGCTGCTGCTCGTGAAACCAGGGAATGAGCTTGTAAATCACATCGACATCGAGTGCGGAGATCACCGCATCCACCGGCACATTGGTGAATAGCGCGATCTTGCGCCGATCCGATTCAGGCAGCGGCTGTTCGCTACGGCACAGCAGCACATCGGGCTGGATGCCGATCGAGCGCAGCTCTTTGACCGAATGCTGCGTCGGCTTGGTCTTGATCTCACCGGCCGCCCTGATAAAGGGCACCAAGGTCAGATGGATGAACAGCGCTTTCTCGGGACCGCGCTCGATGCGAATCTGGCGAATAGCTTCGAGAAATGGCAAGGACTCGATGTCGCCTACGGTGCCGCCCACTTCGACCAAAGCCACGTCGAAGCCTTCGGTCGCGCGATCGATGAATAGTTTGATTTCATCGGTGATGTGCGGAATCACTTGCACCGTGGCGCCAAGGTAGTCGCCGTGGCGCTCCTTGCGAATCACGTTCTCATAGATACGACCAGTGGTCACATTGTTCTTGCGCGACATACGCGTGCGCAAAAAGCGTTCGTAGTGACCCAAGTCCAAGTCGGTCTCGGCACCATCATCGGTGACAAAGACCTCGCCATGCTGAAACGGGCTCATGGTGCCCGGATCAACGTTGATGTAGGGATCGAGCTTCATCATCGTCACGCGCAAACCGCGCGATTCGAGGATGGCCGCCAGTGAAGCCGAAGCGATGCCTTTGCCCAAAGAGGACACGACACCGCCCGTGACGAAAATCAGGGGGGTCATCCAGAGAAGTCCGGCGAGAAGAATCCGGGGATAAATTGTACCCGCCGCGGGGGTGGCGAAACCATGACCATGCGTTAGATTCTGCTCGGAGATTCAGCGCGCGTGAAGGCGCGATGCTGGGCAAGGTTTCAAGCTTGCAAACCAATACGCTATCGCCTATTTCACGCACTCAGCTCCGCCGCGTTTGTCTTTGCGACGGCGACGAAAGCGCAGCGCCTCACTCCAGCCAAACTTGCGACCACGAGAGCGAGGGGCGAGTGCGCCGGAAAGCTCGCGCGTCGAGGGCGTGATCGAGCTTGTTCGCTGAATCCGCTGATGAGAGCGGCCGCAATTGCGGCAGACTGGCTCAGCTTTCAGAAAATCGTACGCCTCGGTCTCGTGGCTTGAAGCGCCGCCTGCCGCATCCACCACACCCCGTCGGATCAAGTTGGGTGTATGCGCGGTCCGATCGGCATAATCATCTGATGACCGCCCTACTCCGCCTGATCCGCCCGCACCAGTGGGCTAAGAACGCGCTCGCCTTCGTGGGATTGCTGGCGGCACACCGTTGGAGCGATGCCGACGCGTGGATGGCCGCCGCACAGATGTTTGTGGCGCTGTCGATGACGGCCAGTGCGATCTATGTGCTCAACGACGCCTTGGATGTGGACAGCGATCGACTGGATCCAGAAAAGTGCGAGCGGCCATTTGCCGCGGGATCAGTATCATTGCCGCTCGGGCTTGCGTTGATTCCCGCCTTACTGGCGATCGCCGTGGCGGTGTCTTGGGCTTTGCCAGCCGCCGCAAAGTGGTCCCTTGTCGCCTATGCCGCAGGCGCATTGGCCTACAACTTGGGAATCAAAAAGTGCTTATGGCTGGATGTAACTTTGCTGGCGGCTCTGTATGCATTGCGTGTGATTGCCGGCGCTTTTGCCGCGAATATTGATCCTAGCCCGTGGTTGGTCGGTTTTTCCTTGTTTGTGTTTTTCAGCCTTGCGGCATTAAAGCGTTACGCGGAGTTGATGCGCACTGAGCATGCGCAGTTGCCAGGTCGTGCTTATCAGCGTGAGGACGGCTCGCTAGTCGCTAATTTTGGTGTTGCTGCTGCACTGGCTGCAACGGTGGTCTTGGCGCTTTATGTAAATGGCAGTGATGTGGCGCAGATGTACACCCATCCACAGATCTTGTGGGCGTTGGGGCCAATTGTGCTCACGTGGTTGGCACGATTGTGGACGCTCGCGCACCGCGGCCAACTATCGTTGGATCCGGTGCTATACGCCTTGCGCGATTTAACCAGTTGGATATCGGCATTGGCCCTGCTCGTTTGTGTGTGGCTGGCGACGTGAAGGACGCGGCAAGTCAAAGCGTGTTGTCGCCGCCATTTGGTGCGCTAGTGGCGCGCATTGCGTGGTGGATCGCGCTGGTGCTGGTGTGTGCGCGCCTCGGATTTTTGCTGATGCACCAGCCGTTGGCTGGTTTTGCGAATCAGTTCGACATGATCCGCAGCACGGATTGTCTGTCGCTGGCGCCGGTCGGCACACATGTACCGGGCTCGGCCACGATGGACGCGCCGATTCCGCGCTATCGAAGACACGAGACAGACGAATCAGGATGCCTGCCGAGCACTGAAGTTGGGATTTCGACGCTGGCGCTCGTGGCAGATGTTGTGGGTGATGCCATGGGCATCGGATCGAAGGACAGCCTGCCGCTGCGCATGGTCGCAGCGGTAAAGGTCATCTTGCTATTGCTCGCGCTGGCTTGGGTAGACCGTGGCATGCGTCTGCACGCAGGCATGCGCACTTTGCACGCGTGGATTGCCGCTTTGGTGCTGGTCGATCCTTTTAACAGCTTGTACTTTGCCGGGTTTTACACCGAGTTTGCCGCGCTATTGACGGCCTACTTAGCAGTAATGCTGCCACTGCTGTGGTTTTTGCGCGCGCGACCACCCTCCAGTTTTTACATTCTGATCTGGGGACTGGTGCTCGGCGCACTCGCCTTCTCACGTTTCCAGCACGCGGTGCTGCCGCTATTCATCCTGGTTTGGTTGTTGTGGCTGGCGTATCGGCAAGGTTGGCGGTTGCTGCGGTTAACCCTGTGGCCGTGCGCGGTCCTGGTCGCCGTGCTCGCCGTGCAATTGAATCTGCAAAGCACGCGCACCGCTATCGGTGATGCCAACCGCTGGGATAGTTTTTTCGGCGCGGCCCTGCCCGCAGCAGAGTCGCCCGTAGACTTTGTCGAAAGCCTGCATCTGCCCACCCGTTGTGCGCAATTGGTGCACAGCACTTGGTATCTGCGGCGTGGGCGCGATGCCAAGGCTGAGTGTCCAGAGGCCTTCTCGCTGTCGCGCGTGCGTTGGTTCACGGAACTGGCAATGCACCCGCAAAGTTTGGGCGAGTTTGTCGGTCGCGGCGTGATGCTATCGGGGCAATGGCGTCCCAGCTATCTCGGCGAGCTGGCGGGGCAGTCCTATGGACGGCTGCCACCTGGGATATTTGGCTTGGGCGCGAGCGTCGCCGATCTGGTGTCGCGCCTGCCCTTTGTCGCGCTCTGCCTGTTCTGGGCATCGCCCATACTGCTTGCCGTTTTGCTCGTTTTGCGGCGATTTGCTCGCAATCGCGCGCGACCACGCAGTGATGAAATCACCCATGCCCAAGAACGCGCGGTCTCGCTATGGCTATGGCCGATGTTGGCCATGATCGTGGGACTTAGTTGGGCAGCATCCCTTGTGGGCGATGGCTACAGCGAACTAGCGCGTCACCTGCATCTGGCTGCTAATGCAAGCGTCGTGGCTGCGCTGTTGTTGTTGGTCGAGTTGCTGCGGGCGCTGGTGCGCGCTAGAAGTGTTCGCGCGATTTGGAGTGGCGAAGCGGCGATCCTTGTCCTCGGCGTGGTCATTGCAATCTTTATTAACCACCTGTTGCACGGATATATGCGTCTGGGCTTTGGCGTTCTTGATCTGCCCGCGGATGAATCCGGGCACGGTCAGATTGCCCTCAGTGGCTGGGCGATGGACCCACGTGGCGTGCAAGCGATTGATGTAGTGACCGATGATGGATTGCGCAAAGCCCTGAGTCTGGCGCCGCACTTAGCACTCCCCGGCATCTTTGGGTCGGGCGTCGGTGCGACTGGCGTCAGTTTTAGCGGCGAGATCACAGTACGCAAAACGGCCTCGGTGGCCATCCGCATTGAGGTGACACCATTCGTCGGCGCCAGAACGGTGATCGATCGCCGCTGGTATCGACGCGTGCCGCCGCACGCGGAATGGCCATATACAGAGGCTCGGCCGTAGTTCCGGCTTCGCATCGAAAACCTGAAAACCTGCGAGTCTGTTAATACGCCAGCACCAGCGACTGCGCGGGGTTCAAATCCCGCTCGGCTGCCAATGGCGTTGATCTGACTCGGTGACTGCGGCACCTCGGCCTGCGCGTCGCCAGATTCTGTCGTTGCGCTGGGCAATAGAGGTAAGCGGATCTCAAAACTCGAACCTTGATTGATCCCGGGACTGCTTGCGCTGACGCGGCCACCATGCAAGCTAATCAGCTTGCGCACTATGGCCAATCCCATGCCGAGGCCGCCGGTGGACCTGTCGCGCGGTGCGTCTCTTACGCGGTAGACCCGCAACGTCCGGTAGTTCGTCGCCTTCAACAACCGACATCAATTCTTCCTCCGACATGATCTCTACCAGATGAATGCAACATTCACCCACTCGCCAAATGCCCTCAAAGATGCGCGAATGTAATGCGGAGTTTTTGTGTAGCCGGCCGCGCGCCGCGAGGTGAAGCGGCGAGCCAGCGCGACGTCTATGATGGTGCATGCCCAAACTCCTGCTCAATCTGCGCAATGTGCCTGACGATGAAGGCGCTGATGTCGTGGAATTCTTAGAAGCGCATCACATCGAGTGGTATCAGACCAAGGCCAGCGTCTTTGGTATCTCAGCCGGTGGAATCTGGCTGCGCAATCCCGATGAGTACGTTAAAGCGCGCGAACTGATGACCGAATACCAACGCCAGCGCCAGATACGTGTGCGTGCCGAGCACGAAGAAGCACGCCGCAATGGCACCGCGCCGACCTTCTTCAGCGAACTAAGACGCAGCCCGCGCCAGGGAGTGCTGGCGCTGATTGCCATTGCCTTGGCGGCCGCGGTCGCAGCTTGGCCTATCTTGTTGCTTTAGTCGCGCGGCCTGCCGCCTAAGCTGATCGATCTCCCGCTCGCGCCTTAGCTGACGACGACATTCATCGGAAATACTGTTCAGGTTACACGGGACACCACACGAATCGCCCACGTCAGCCTTCATCAAGCCCACACATCCACCGTTCAGGCGCGCTGGGTGAGTCTTCGGTCTCGAATGAGGCCGGAGTTGTCATGAGTCAGCCAAACCGCGCGCTGTTGTGGATGTTGGGTTTCCTCGCGCTGATCGCAGCCGCCGCCTCGCTGCTGCTGCCACAACTGATCGCCGCTTTCGGGGCCACGCGCGAATTTAACGCGGTGATCATCGTGGTCTTCTTGGTCGGCGTATTGGTCAACTTGCGCCAAGTGCTACGGCTGCAGCTAGAAGTGCGCTGGATCGAGGGTTACCGCCGCTCCAATCCAGACAAAAAACTAGAACCGCCGGTGTTGATGGCACCCATGGCGCAAATGCTGAGCCGCACCGATCGGCGCCCCTTGAGCTTGTCTACGGCCTCGATGCGCTCGATTCTGGATAGCGTGCATCTGCGTTTGGAAGAGCAACGCGATCTATCGCGATATTTGGTGGGTTTGCTGATTTTTCTTGGCCTACTCGGCACCTTTTGGGGGTTGCTCAAAACCATCGCCTCGGTCAGCGACATCATTGGCGGGCTCAGCGCCAGCGGCGATGCGGTTGCTATGTTTGAGACGCTCAAATCGCGCCTGCAGGCGCCGCTATCCGGCATGGCGACGAGCTTTTCCACTTCGCTTTTCGGATTGGCGGGATCGCTCGTGCTGGGATTTTTGGACCTGCAAGCCTCACGCACATCCAACCGCTTCTACACCGAAGTCGAGGATTGGCTTTCGGGCATGACCAAACTAAGCAGCGGTGGCGGCATCAGCGTCGAGGGCGAGCAATCGGTCCCGGCTTATGTGCAGGCGCTGCTTGAACAGACCGCCGATGGCTTAGAACGCATGCAGCGCGCCATCGTCGACAACGAGCGTGAGCGTCGCGGCAGCGCCGAGCAGCTCTCGGAACTCAATACGCAACTCGGAAAATTAAACGATCTGCTCTCGCGTGAATCGCGGGCAGTCAATGAAATCGCCGCATCGCAGAATGATTTGCGTAGCGCGATCAAATCATTGGCGCAAGGACAAGGTGGCAGCAACCAAATCAGCGATGAGCTGCGCTCCGAATTCCGCCTGCTCACACGCACCATTGCCGCCGCCATGGAGGCCAAGCGCGCGCCATGAGTACCCTCGCCTCGCGCCGACGTCGCAGCGTGGACTTTTGGCCTGGATTCGTCGACGCGATTAGCTCGCTGTTGATGGTGTTGGTGTTCCTGCTACTCATATTTACGGTCGGGCAATTTGTGTTGTCCGATGCGCTGAGTGGGCGCGACAAACAGCTTGCCGCGCTCAATTCCGAACTGGCCGAGCTCGCGCGGGTGCTGTCGATGGAGCGCGCTGCGAAAATCAAATCGGCAGCACGCGTCGAGGACTTATCCGCGTCCTTGGCCAGCACCAGCGGCGAGCGCGATTCGCTGCGGCTGTCACTGGATCAAACCAGTGCGACGCTTATCCAGACGCAAGCGCAACTGGAAGGCAGCGAAAGCGAAGTCGCCCGGATGGTGGCCGATCTGAACACCTTAAGCGAACTCAAACGTCAGTTGGAAAGCGAGATTGCTTCGCGCTTGGCGGAGCTGGAAGAAAATCAAGGCAAATTGGTCGTGCAGACAGATTTGTCTGCCAAGGCAGCCGCACAGGCCGAGTTGCTGAATCGACAGTTAGCCGCCTTGCGCACGCAATTAGACGAATTGAGCGCTGCGCTAGATCTGGCAAAGGCACAAAGCAAGACCAAGGATGTGCGCATTGCCGATCTGGGCAAGGAGCTTAATCTAGCATTGGCCAATAAAGTCAATGAGTTACAGCGCTATCGCTCGGATTTCTTCGGCAAGCTGCGCGAAGTGCTCGGCAATCGTAGCGATATTCAGATCGTCGGCGACCGCTTTGTGGTCCCCTCGGAATTGCTTTTTGGCTCCGGCACCGATGAACTGACCAGCGCCGCACGCAACCAACTCGCGCAACTGGCCGCCACGCTGCGCGAAGTTACCGCGGAGATCCCGCCCGAAATAGACTGGGTACTGCGCATTGACGGCCACACCGATAAGCGGCCCATCGGCACGGCGCGCTTCCCTTCCAACTGGGAACTCTCTTCCGCACGCGCGATCGCCATCGTCAAGCAACTGGTGGTCTCCGGCATTCCGGCAAACCGCCTCGCCGCCAACGGCTTCGGCGAATTCCGCCCACTCGACAACGCCGAAAACGACGCCGCGTACTCCATCAATCGTCGCATTGAGATTCAGTTGACGAATCGGTGATTGGCCAAACCGAGCACTACACTTCTGCTGCTGAAAATTTGGAAGTGACTTGTGAATTCTGGATAGCGAGCGCGGGCATAGAAAACCAGCGATGTGAGCTATGTTCGCTGAACGCGTTCTGCATCGGCCAGCGATAGTCACGAGATTTCCGCGTTGCGGCGCTCTTCGTGTGGGGGGACTCGGACGCGGGGTACGAGCGCGCCGGTGGACGCTACAACGCCAATGCAAAGATCGTTTGCAGTCAATCGGCCGTCTCAACGACACGTGCACTGTGATTTGCATTAATCGGGACAATGTCGCAATGAAAGAGCCGTTTCTGGACACGATTGCCGTTGCGGAAATTGACCACAGCAGTCTAAAAACTTAAGGCAGACTCAGATTCACGCTAGTGGCGCGCGGTACCGATTGTGGAATCGCGGGTCATGGGCAAAAGCTGAAGGTGAGTGACCCGCGGGCTGTCGGCATCACCGGCAGCGGGAGGCCGCAGTCAATGGTCGCGCGTTTCGATGAATTCCCTCCCTTGTCGCCGGAGCTGATTGTGCCAATACACGTCGCCCTCAATCATCTGACGCACTACCGCTATGACCGCCCGATCCGACTGGGTCCGCAGGTGGTACGTCTGCGGCCGGCGCCGCACAGCCGCACGCGCGTGCTTTCGTATTCTTTGCGCGTAGAGCCAAATCCGCATTTCATCAATTGGCAGCAAGATCCGCAGGCGAATTATCTCGCACGTCTGGTGTTTCCGGAGACCACGCGCGAAATGCGCATCGAGGTTGATCTGGTGGTCGAGATGGCCGTATTCGATCCATTCGACTTCTTCCTCGAACCCAGTGCTGAGCGCTTCCCCTTCGCCTACGAGCCCGTGCTGCAACATGAATTGGCCTCCTATTTGGCCAAGCTTCCCGCCACGCCAGCTTTCCAGCACTTGCTCGATACGATCGCGCGCGAGCCGCGGCCAACCGCCGACTTCCTGGTCGATCTCAACCAGCGTTTGAGCCGCGAAATCCGCTATCTGATCCGCATGGAACCCGGCGTACAGACGCCAGAACACACGCTGCAGTCGGCCGCCGGTTCGTGTCGCGATTCGGCGTGGCTGCTGGTGCAATTGCTGCGTCATCTGGGCTTGGCTGCGCGCTTTGTGTCGGGCTATTTGATCCAGTTGCGTGCCGATCAGAAATCCCTCGACGGGCCATCTGGCACAGAAACCGATTTCACCGATCTGCACGCTTGGTGCGAGGTCTATCTGCCGGGTGCCGGTTGGATCGGGCTCGATCCGACTTCAGGCCTACTCGCTGGCGAAGGCCATATTCCGCTGGCGGCCTCGCCGGATCCCAGTTCTGCCGCGCCAATCACGGGCGCAGTCGATCCGTGCCAAGTGGAATTTAGCCATCTGATGTCCGTGCAGCGTGTCTATGAATCGCCGCGTGTTACACAGCCCTATCGCGAGGATCAATGGCAGGCAATTCTGGCGCTGGGCGCACGCGTTGACGCGGACTTGCAGCAACAAGATGTGCGGCTGACCATGGGCGGCGAGCCGACCTTTGTCTCGATTGACGACGCCGATGGCGCCGAATGGAATACGGCGGCGCTCGGGGAACGCAAGCGCGAACTGGCAGCCACCGTTTTCTGGAAGATGAAGGCGCACTACGCGCCGCTCGGCTTGGTGCACTTCGGCCAAGGCAAATGGTATCCGGGCGAGCCCTTGCCGCGCTGGAGTTTGAGTTGTTTCTGGCGTGAGGACGGTCATCCGGTGTGGTCGGACGCGCGCTGGATTGCCGACGAACGGGCGGATCTTGGCGCCGACGCCAACAGCGCGAAGCGCTATCTGCATGCGCTGTGCGCGCGGCTCGGCGTGGATGCCGGCTGCATCTTTCCGGCGTATGAAGATCGCTATTACTACCTGTGGCGCGAGCGCCAATTGCCGATCAATGTTGATATTTCAAATACCCGACTAGACGACGCGCTGGAACGCGCGCGTTTGATGCGCGTTTTCTCACAGGGATTGGATGCGGTCGTCGGCCATGTGTTGCCGCTCAACTGGATCGACGAGCAATGGCGTACCTCGCCGTGGTTTTTGCGCGCCGAGCACTGTTTTCTAGTGCCGGGCGATTCAGCGCTTGGCTATCGATTACCGCTGAGCGCGCAGCCCTGGTCGCGCGAGCAAGATAAATCGCAGACTCAGGAGATTGATCCGGCCGTCGAGCGCAGCGCGCTGCCGATTAGTCTGCTGCAAGCGCCGTCTGAGCTGTTTGCGAACGCAGTCGGTTCCCCAGAAGCTCAAGAATCCGCACGTCATATCGTGCGCACGGCCTTGTGTGTGCAACCACGCGAGGGGCGCCTATATGTGTTCATGCCGCCGGTCGAGCGCCTGGAAAATTATCTGGAACTGATCGCAGCAATCGAGGCGACGGCCGCCGAGCTTAAAATGCCAGTGATTGTCGAAGGCTATGAACCCCCAGCCGATCCGCGCCTGAAGGTGTTTAAGATCACGCCCGATCCCGGCGTTATCGAGGTCAATATTCATCCATCCGCGAGTTGGAATGAATTGGTCGAGCGCACGACTTTCCTCTATCAAACGGCGCTGGAAAGCCGCTTAATCGCAGAGAAATTCATGATCGACGGTCGCCATACCGGCACCGGCGGCGGCAATCACATGGTCATTGGCGGCGCCACGCCGGCCCACTCACCTTTTCTGCGGCGCCCAGATCTGCTGCGCAGCATGATCAGTTGGTGGCACAATCATCCCTCGCTGTCGTATTTGTTTTCCGGCCTATTTATCGGCCCCACCTCGCAAGCGCCGCGCGTGGACGAGGCACGCAATGACTCGATTTACGAGTTGGAATTGGCCTTCGCGCAGTTCCCGCCGCCTGGCGTCGAAGTGTCACCGTGGGTACTCGATCGATTGCTGCGCAACTTGCTGATCGATGTGACTGGCAATACGCACCGCGCCGAATTCTGCATCGATAAGCTGTACTCACCCGATGGACCTAGCGGGCGTTTGGGGCTGGTCGAGTTGCGCGCCTTTGAGATGCCGCCGCACGCGCGCATGAGCTTGGCGCAACAGTTGCTGATCCGCGCGCTGCTGGCGTGGTTCTGGCGCGAGCCCTATGCGCCCAAACGGCTCACGCGCTGGGGTACGGAGTTGCATGATCGCTTCATGTTGCCGCACTTCGTCGCGCAAGATTTTGATGACGTGCTTTCTGCGCTTTCCGAGGCGGGATATTTGCTGCCTCTGGAGAGCTTCGACCCGCACTTTGAATTTCGCTTCCCCAAGATTGGTGACTTCGCAGTTCGTGGTGTAGAGATCGAATTGCGTCACGCGCTGGAACCCTGGCACGTGATGGGTGAGGAGGGTGGCGCGGGCGGCACCGTGCGCTATGTCGATTCCTCAGTCGAGCGAATGCAAGTGAAGCTCAGCGGCGTCGACGCTGATCGCTATGTGCTGACCTGCAATGGCCGACGCGTGCCGATGCGCAACACCGGCACTGCCGGCGAATGGGTTGGCGCGGTGCGCTATCGTGCATGGGCGCCAGAATCCGCTTTGCATCCTTTGATCCCGCCACACGTACCCTTGATTTTCGATTTGATCGACCGTTGGTCGCGCCGCTCGCTGGGTGGCTGTGCTTATCATGTGGCGCATCCCGGTGGCCGCAATTACGAGCACTTTCCAGTGAATGCCTTTGAAGCGGAAAGCCGTCGCCGCGGACGATTCTTCAGAATCGGGCACACGCCAGGCACGCGCGAGCCACCGGCGCCCGAGACCAATCCAGAGTTTCCCTTTGTCCTCGATTTGCGGACGCCTTAAGCGGTGACAGCGGAGCTCTCGGCTGAAGTCAACGATTACCCACTGCTATCGGCTTACGAGGCCGATCCGGAGCGCTATCAGGAATTATTCGACCAAAGTCGGCAGCTAAGGCCGCATTGGCGACCGCTGCTCGGTGAACTTGGACGCGCGAGTGCGCTGCAAATGCGCCGCCGGCAGAAATTCCTGGCGCGGCAGATTCGCGAAAACGGCATCACCTACAACGTCTATTCTGAGGCCAAGGGCACGCGTTCGTGGGATTTGGACCTACTGCCACAACTGGTCGACGCCGACGAATGGCGCATGCTGGCGAGCGGTATTGCACAGCGTGCGGCGCTGCTGGACGCGGTACTCGGCGATCTGTATGGCGAGCAGCGCTTGCTTAGCACGGGAATGCTGCCGGCCGAGCTGATCTTCGGGCACAACAATTTTCTGTTGCCGTGCCAGAACATTGAAGTGGTCGGCAAGACTCGATTGCATGTGTACGCGGCCGATTTGGCGCGCGCGCCGAATGGCGCTTGGTGGGTGGTCGCGGATCGCACGCAAGCCCCCTCGGGCGCGGGTTATGCGCTGGAGAACCGCCACATTGTGTCGCGCGCCTTTCCGGAGTTGTATCGGGACTTAGGCGTGCAGCCGCTGGAAGGCTTTTTTCAGGCCCTGCAGCAGAATCTGCAATCGGTCGGCAGCAAGGCAGAAGGGCCTACCTTAAGCGTGTTGCTGACGCCAGGTCGTTTCAACGAGACCTATTTCGAGCACGTCTATCTGGCGCGGCAACTCGGCGTGCCCTTGGTCGAGGGCCAGGATTTGACCGTGCGCGATGCGCGCGTTTACATGAAATCGCTCGGAGGATTGCAGCGCGTGCACGCCATTTTGCGGCGTATGGATGACGACTTCTGCGATCCCTTGGAACTGCGCAGCGACTCAGCACTTGGCGTGCCGGGATTGCTGGAAGCGGTACGTGGTGGACACGTGCGCGTCGCCAATGCGCTCGGCAGCGGCGTGGTTGAGTCGCCTGGATTGTTGGGCTTTTTGCCAAGGATTTGTGAGTCGCTGCGCGGCGAAGCCTTGGCACTGCCGTCGGTCGCGACTTGGTGGTGTGGCGAAGAACCCGTGCGGCATGCCGCACTCGCGCGGCTGGATCGGCTGGTAGTGAAGGGCGCGTTCCCGTCACAGGGATTCGAGCCGGTGAATGGCCGCCACTTGGATGCTGCCGGCTTGAGCGCATTGCGTGCGCGCATTGAGGCGCGTCCGCACGCCTATGTGGCGCAGGAGCAAGTCGAACTATCGCAAACGCCGGTCTGGCAAGGTGGTCTACGCGCGGGCAGCGTCGGCGCACGGGCAGTGAGCATGCGCGTGTATGCCGTGGCCACGGCCAATGGTTATGTCGTCATGCCGGGTGGATTAACCCGTGTTGCGGCCAAAGCTGGCGCCAGTGTGGTGTCAATGCAGCGCGGCGGCGGCAGCAAAGACACCTGGGTGTTGGCCAACGCGCCACAGTCTGCGCCAAGCGCCCCGGCGCGTAGTCTGCGCGTCCACGACATCCTGCGCAAAGATGCCTACCTGCCCTCGCGGTTGGTGGAAAATCTGTACTGGCTGGGGCGCTATTCCGAGCGCGCTGACAATCTGACGCGCCTGTTACGCGTCTTGCTGGCACGCTATGTGGACGATGGCGCCACCGGCCCTGCCTTGGCCAGCGTGATTGATGTCTGTCGCGCACGTGGCTTGCTGGCGCCCCGGTTGACGCTAAAAGCGGCCGTATTGCGTGCGGTCTACGGCGGAAACCCCGATAGCTTGCGCGAAATCCTGTCACGTCTGTTTTGGTCCGCGACGCAAGTTCGCGGGCGTTTGTCGCAGGAGAACTGGCGCGGTGTGGTTGAGATCCATCGTGCTCAGGAATCGTTGTCTACGGCGAAATCCGATCTGCGCGTCGCGATGGAATTTCTGGACCGCTTGCTGATGTCGGTCTCGGCACTATCCGGTTTCGCGCTGGACGATATGACGCATGACGATGGCTGGCGTTTTCTGGTCATCGGCCGGCGCCTGGAGCGTGTGCAATTCTTGAGCGAGGTGGTTGCGCGCATTTTGCGGCAGGCCGCGATAGACCAGTCGGCTGGCTTGGAATCACTATTGTCGCTGGCCGATAGCACGATCACTTATCGTTTGCGCTATTTGTCGGCCCCGCAATGGATACCGGCACTCGATCTGGTCTTACTTGATCAAGCTAATCCGCATGCAATAGCATTTCAGATCAAGGATTTGCAACGCGAACTCGGATGCATCGCAAGCGCATACGGCGATGTCGGACACGCGCAATTGTTGTCGATGGAGAAGACCCTGACGGGCTGCAATCTCAGCACACTGGAGGGCGTGTCGCTGGTCGCTGACACACAGCGAGTTGCACTCGGAGTGATTGCCGAACAACTGGACGGCATTGCGCGTGGCGCGCGTGAGATTGCCGATCAACTAGTGCTCAAGCATTTTGCCCACGTCGACGTGCTCAGCCAGCCGACGTTGTCGAGTTGAGCAGGACCATGCGCTATTCGATCATGCACGAGACGGTGTACGACTACCGGGAGCCGGTGTCACTGTCGCAGCAATCGCTGCACCTGACCCCGCGCGTCGCCGAGCGCCAGCGCTGCATCGAACATTCATTGGCAATCACGCCCGAGCCTGCCCACCGCATCGATCGGATCGACAATTTTGGCAATCCAGTCAGCGTGCTGGAGTTTGATCGGCCACATCGGCGCTTGGGCATCATCGCGCAGACTGTCATCGAGGTCAGCGCTCGTGTGAGTAATCCCGCGACACAGACATCCGATCCATGGGAAAGCGTGGCATCGCGCTTTGAGTATCGTGCGGGACGCCCGCTGAGTGCGAGTTGCCTACGCGCGGCGATGTTCCGTGTCGAATCGCCTTTTGTGCGCGTCAAGAGTGTACTTGGGGATTACGCGCGCGAGTGTTTTCCGCTTGGTAGACCACTGATCGAAGGCAGCTTTGCACTAATGCGCAAGATCCATCGCGAATTTACCTTTGATCCTGACGCCACGCACATCGCCACGCCGATGCTCGACGTGCTGAAGAAAAAGCGCGGCGTGTGCCAGGATTATGCGCACATCATGCTCGGTTGCTTGCGCTCTTTAGGCCTACCCGCGCGCTATGTGAGCGGCTATCTGCTGACGCGCCCACCGCCGGGCAAACCGCGCTTGGTCGGTGCCGACGCCTCGCACGCCTGGATAGAAATCTACCTGCCAGAAGACGGCTGGATTGCATTCGATCCAACCAATAATGTGATCCCCGATACTGAACACATCACACTCGCCTGGGGCCGCGATTTCGGCGATGTGTCACCGCAGCGGGGCGTCATTCTCGGCGGCGGCAAGCACCAGATTAAAGTGAGCGTGACCGTGGCGCCGCTTGACGCCGCCGTCGCCGAGTAGTGGCGATGGCGACGCGAGCGATCGCGCTGCTATCGCAAATTTTCTACGCGGCAGCGGTTAATCGCAGCAACGCATCGGCGTACCAAGCGCAATTGAGGTCCAAGCGCTCGTCCTGCTCCACATCGCGGTTATCCACATCCATGCGGGAGGCGTGAACTCCCAGCAATATCCACGGCAGACCTTCGCGACCGCTGCGATCTTTGTCGACGCGTGCCACCACCGGCGCGCCGCTGGTGCCACGATGCATGCGCGCATCGGTGAGAAAATAGCCATTGCCTTGGAAGCGGATACCAAAGGCTGAGGAAATCACAGCCTGACGCGCGACCGGCAAATGGTGAAAGGTGTCGTGAAATCCCAAAGGAAAACCAACGATCACCACGGGCATGCCGACCTCGATTACGTCCAAATCTTTAACCAGATGAGCGGGCGTGAAGGCTTGAACAGGCAAAGATTCTGGCATTGCCGCGCGATCAAGTTCCAGCGCGACGACATCGACGATGCCGCCGGAATCTTGCACCTGACGCCACAAAGCTAAACCATCGCGATACAGTGGGATGGAAAACTGCTTCGCGCACGAAACATTGGCCGCATCTACATGCAACTCGATCTCCACGCGATCCGGTAGATGAGCGCTGGCCTCGTCGCAGACCACGTGCCGATTGGTCACCAGGTACAGGCGCGCATCGTTCTCGAAAAAGAAACCGGTTGCGCAGGTCAGGTTTTGCGCACCCAAATAGGTAGAGACCCGCGTTACCGCCAGCAATAGCGATTCAATCATTGATCCGTCCGAAGGATGCAGCACCAGGCCACGAGCATGCGCGCAAGCTAAGCGGGTGGCCGTGCCGGCGGCGTGAGAAACGGGAGCCGCTAGGCATTTGTGCGCCGCTGCGCCACGGCGCTGGCCACACTAGACTGCAGCCTAGCAGCCTGTCGGACTCTGGGCGACCGGGCTGCAAATCCGTCTGCGCGGTCCATATTTACGCCTCGATCTCCAAAGCCCGACAGGCTGCTAGGCGCCTGCGATTTTCTTCACCTTGAATGAATGGATCAACGCAGTCATTTGGTGCCACACTAGATTTCACCCTATCCCTAGGCTTTTTTGCCCGATGAAAACCCGCGCCGCCTGCGCCGTGCTTGTCGCAGTCTTGCTCTCGTCGGCTGCGAATGCACACGACACGTGGATGCTGCCAATCGACGGCGCCAATGGTGTCGAGGCTTTGGCGCTGACAAGCGGAATGGCATTTCCGGCTGCAGAAACTGCGATCAAGCCCGACCGGGTTGAGACAGCAGCGATTTTGCTCGAAAACGGTGCGACGGCGCAGCTTAAAACCTTCAAGGCAGCCAACGATCATCTACGCATTGTCATTGATTCGCCGACAAAATCGGCCCTGGCCTATCTGAGCCTGTTCCCCAAGACACTCCAATTGGATGCGGGAAACGTTAGTGAATATCTGGCCGAACTTGGCGACGCTGACGGCAGCTTGCGCGCTCACTACGAACGCGATGGCCAGTGGCGAGAACGCTACGTCAAGCACGCGAAAGCTTTAATCGGGCCACCCTCTGATCTGTGGATGGAAAAGCTCGGTGCGCGCCTGGAGTTGGTCCTGCAGGGTTCCGCGCACGCCATCGCGCCGAATGCGCTGTTGCGTGCGCAATTGTTGTTCAACGGGCAAGCATTGCCGAATCACCGAATCGCGGTGGGAACCTCGAGCGCAAGCGGACATCAGTTCGTGCAAACCAGCGCCGATGGTATCGCTGAGTTTCGGCTGCCGCATGCAGGAAATGTACTCTTGTCGACTATCCGCATCGTCCACGTAGTCGAAGCTGAGCGTGATTGGGAAAGCGATTTCGCCACCCTCACGCTGTCAGTTCCGAACTGAGCGTCGTCTTTGGCGCGACGCCGCCGTGGACTCGACACGCGCCCTCCGGCTGTTATCGGCAGCCCACCTGCTGACCGCAGGCTTGCTCTTGGTTTCCGGTCTACAAGCAATCTGGGTAGCACTGCTGGGGCATCACAAGCGGCTGTATTTTTTGTTTGCGTGGATGTGCTTTAGTGCGGCCGCGTTTCAACTCGCTCACGTTTAGTGCAAGGCGGCGAGCGCATTTAGGTTTCGCGAACCGCCAACCAGCACTAGCACATCGACGTGCTTCGGGCTCGGGCCGCTTTCGGCCCAGCCCCGAATCCCGAGCCCCGAGCGCCCGAGCATTCCAGCTCCCTTCTATCGATATGCGCTTTGTTCCTTTCACTGCTCGCTGACCGCGGCATAACCTGCCAGACGTCGAACTTTAGACGTCTGGACGTCCCAATGAGAGCGGTGAATGAGGCTTGGGAAGGCGCGGAAACGCTCGAAGCGGCGCGCTTGGACGAGCTTGATCGATTGTTGGCGGGATTGTCACCCGGTGCCTTATTCTGGACCGCGGGATATGTGCATGCGCGTGCCCGCAGCGCCGGGATCGTTGCCGAAGCGGTAGCCCCGGTCGCACGCCAAGCTAGTGCAGCGGCTCGTTTGACTGTACTTTTTGGCAGCCAAACGGGCAATGCCAAACGGGTGGCCGAGGAACTGGTGGCTCGCGCTGAGGCGCACGCCATCCAGGTCCGCTTAGTGCGCGCAGACAGCTATGCCACGCGCGAACTCGCCGATGAGCGGGCGCTGATCGTGGTCATGAGTACGCAGGGCGATGGCGATCCGCCCGATGACTCGCGTGCTTTTTTACGTTTTCTGAGCGGCACGCGCGCGCCCAAATTGCCGCAGTTGCGCTTCGCCGTGATCGGACTGGGCGATTCTTCCTATCCGCAGTTCTGCGTCATCGGTCAGCAGATTGATGCGCGACTGGCCGCGCTCGGTGGCGCCAGATTGGCGCCGCGGGCGGATGCCGATGTGGACATAGAGACAGTCTTCAATCCGTTCGCGCGCACGGCCATCGACGCCGCCAAAACGCTGCTGGAGGTGCCGGCCAATCGTGGCGCCAAAGTGACTTCGCTACGCCCCGCCATCACAGCGGTGGGATTTACGCGACAGCGCCCGTTTGCCGCGAGCTTGCTCAGCAGCCAGCGGCTGACCGCGTCTGACAGCGAGGTGCGTGTGCATCATTTGGAACTGGATCTCGCCGGATCAGGTTTACGCTATGCGCCGGGCGATTCGCTCGGGATCTGGCCGCAACAAGATCCGGCGCTAGTCGATCGTATTTTGGCGCGATTGCACTTGCCTGGCGATAGCTCAGTCACGCATGAGGGTGTGGAGCTTTCCTTCGCGCGCTGGCTGACTGAAAAGCGCGAGTTAACCCGTTTGTCGCGCGCCGCATTGGCGCAGATTGCCGAGCGCGCCAGCAACGCCCCATTGCGCGCGTTGCTGGCCGACCCAAGCGCCACGCTGGACTACTTGTCCAAACACCAACTGCTTGATGTGCTTGAGGATTTTTCACCCGTTTTAGGTGCAGCCGATTGGGTCTGCGCGCTGCCTGTGTTGCAGCCGCGCTTGTACTCAATCGCGTCCAGTAGCCGAATCGTCGGTGATGAGGTGCATTTGACTGTGGCCGAGCGCGTGGATGGGATTGGCGCCGATCAGCGTTTTGGCGTCGCCACACGACAATTACTCAATCTCGCCGAAGGCGCGAAAGTACCGATCTATATCGAAGCCAACGAACGCTTCCGACTGCCCAGCGATGGCAGCCGCGATGTGATCATGATCGGGCCTGGCACTGGCGTGGCGCCCTTCCGCGCCTTCGTGCAGGAGCGCGTTGCGCTCGGCGCTACAGGGCGCAACTGGCTGTTCTTCGGTCATCGACATCTGCGCCGTGAGTTTCTCTATCAAACGGAATGGCTCGCGGCCTTGAGCAATGGCGGACTGTCGCGCCTGGAGGTGGCCTTCTCGCGCGATCAAGGCGCGCGCGTTTACGTGCAGGAGCGCTTGCGCGAGCACGCCCAAGAGTTGGTCACATGGATCGACAGCGGCGCGCATATCTACGTCTGTGGCGATGCGACACGCATGGCCAAGGATGTGCACCAAGCCCTTATTGACGTGATCGCGCAGGCTCGCGCTTGCACCGTCGAGGATGCCGAGATCGAACTCGAGCACCTGTCCGAACAGGGCCGCTATGCCCGGGATGTTTACTGATGACGACCACCGTGTGGTCCCCCTTGTCGGACGTCGAACGCATTAAATCAGCGAGTCGCCATCTGCGTGGAACGCTGGAGCAGAGCTTGAGTGACGCCTACACCGGTGCACTGCGTCCCGACGACACGCAATTAATCAAATTCCATGGCAGCTACCAGCAGGACGACCGCGAATCGCGCAACGAGCGCGAGTTGCAAAAGCTGGAGCCCGATTACAGTTTCATGATTCGCACGCGTACCCCGGGCGGTGTGGTCAGCCCCGCGCAATGGCTGGCGCTAGATGGGATTGCGCAGCGTTTCGCCAATGGCAGCTTGCGTTTGACCACGCGCCAAGCCTTCCAAGTGCACGGCGTGATCAAGCGCGATCTAAAACCGACCCTACAGGCGATCAACCACGCGCTGATCGATACGCTGGCCGCCTGTGGTGACGTCAATCGCAATTTGTTGATCGCTTCGAATGTTGAGCAGAGCGAGATTCACGCTGACGTTTACGCGCAAGCGGTGACGCTGGGCGAGCACTTGTTGCCGCGCTCACGTGCCTACTATGAGCTGTGGCTGGACCAGGAATGTGTGGTCGGCGAGCCGGAATCAGAACCGATTTACGGTGCCACTTACTTGCCGCGCAAGTTCAAGATCGGTTTCGCAGTCCCGCCGTCGAACGATGTCGATTTGTTCTCGCAGGACTTAGGATTCGCCGCCGTGGTCGAACACGGAGCACTGGTCGGCTACAACGTCAGCGCCGGTGGTGGCCTTGGCACCACACATGGCGATGCGCGTACCTATCCGCGACTAGGCGATACCTTGGGATTCATCCCGTGCGCGGCACTTATCACGGTCGGTGAGGCAGTGTTGACCACGCAGCGCGACCATGGAAATCGCTCCGATCGCAAACTCTCGCGCTTGAAATATACGGTTGATCGCATGGGTCTACCCGCCTTTAAAGCCGAGGTCGAAACCCGCGCGGGGCTAACTTTCGCACCGGCCCGCAATCTGTCTTGGTTGCATCAGGGCGATCGCTTCGGTTGGATTGAAGCCAACGACGGTCGCGCGAGTTTAGGCCTGCGTATCCAGGCCGGACGGATTGCTGATCGCGAGGGCGCGACTCACTTAAGCGGATTGCGCGCCATTGCAAGCATCCACCAAGGCGATTTCCGACTGACGCCCAATCAGAATTTGATCATTGCGGGGATTACGCCGGCCACACGCGATGCCATCTCAACATTGGTACGCACGCACGGCCTCAATGTGCACGAACAACTCACTCCAGTGCGCCTCAACTCACTCGCCTGTGTCGCTTTTCCCACCTGCCCTTTGGCCATGGCTGAAGCCGAACGCTATCTGCCGGCCTTCGGCGCGCGTGTTGAGGAGCTACTGCAACAGCACGGTTTGGGCGGCGCCGACATTGGCGTGCGAATCTCCGGCTGTCCCAACGGTTGTTCGCGGCCCTTTTTGGCCGAGATCGGGCTGATCGGCAAGGCACTCGGCCGCTACAACCTGCACCTCGGCGGTGATCGACTTGGCCTCCGGCTAAACCGCTTGTACCGCGAAAACATTGATGAAGCCGAGATCATGACCACCTTGAGCCGGCTATTCGAAAGCTACGGACAGGCACGCGTGGGCGTCGAAGGCTTCGGGGACTATGTGCTGAGGACGGAGTTTCAACGCAATTTGGGAGAAGCGGCGTGAGCCTGCCCGCGATCGACGAAGCCTTGCACGCCCCGGCGGCGCTGGCCGAATGGAACACGCATCTAGTCTCGCTCAGCGCGCCCGAACGTGTCGCGCTGGCCTTGGAACGGCTTCCCGGACCGCAGGCGCTGGCGTCTAGTTTCGGTGCGCAGTCCGCCGTGTCCTTGCACATGGTTGCGCGCGCCAAGCGCGTTCCCGTCATATTGATCGACACCGGCTATTTGTTCCCGGAAACCTATCAATTTGTCGACCAGTTGCAGCAACAACTCGATCTGGATCTACGCATCTATCGTTCAAGCACCTCCCCGGCTTGGCAAGAAGCGCGCTATGGGCGGCTCTGGGAACAAGGGGTGTCAGGGCTCGAGCGCTACAACGAAATCAACAAGGTAGAGCCGATGCGCCGCGCATTGGCCGAACTTAGCATTCGCGTTTGGCACAGCGGTGTGCGCCGTGATCAGTCCAGCGTGCGTGCGCAACTGCCAATCTTGAGCGTAGTCCACGGTCGCTTCAAATTGCACCCGATATTGGACTGGAACGACCGCACCATTGGCCGCTACTTAAACCAGCACGGACTGCCGTACCATCCCTTATGGGATACAGGCTATGTGTCCATCGGCGATGTGCACACCACCCTGCCGTTAAGTGCCGTGACGCATATCGATCAGACCCGATTTTTCGGACTTAAACGCGAGTGCGGATTGCACACGGCGGCTTGAGACAGTGCGCGTACATAGCAGGCCTCACCCCCGACCCTCTCACAAAAAGGCGCGTGAGAGCGCTGCCCTTGAGCGCCGTCACTCTTGTCGATCAGACGCGATTCTTCGGCCTCAAACGCGATTGCGGATTGCCTACGGCGGCTTGGCATATTGCGCGCAAAGAGCAGCCCTCACCCCCGGCCCCTCTCCCAAAAAGGCATGGGAGAGGGGAGCAGATCCGGGCAGTGAGAGTTAAGCCATCGCGTGTGAATAGCATATATGTATCAATATCTTATTCGACCTGAACAAGGCCTCAGGCCGCATTTAAGCGTCGTGGCTGTTGCAAGTCGCGCCACGCGGGCGCTTGCGGCCATGGATCGCCAACGCCGCGCAAAGCACGCCGCAAAGTGGCGCGATCGAGCTGTGGCGCAAGATGGATCAACAGATCGAGGGTGTGATCGCGATGCACGCGATCGCGCGGCAGGATGCCGTAACTCACACAACGCTTGAGCAAGCGACTCGCGTCCAGCGCGACCAAATCACTCGCGGCGGCGTGCGAAAGTGCGAGATCCGCGAGAATGCCAACGCCGAAACCTTCGCGCACATAAGTCACGATCAAATCGGCATCGCGCGCCGTCAGCGCGATCTTTGGCTCGAAACCTGCGGCCGCGAAAGACTGGCGCAAAGTGGAATCCGCGCGTGTGTACGAGGAATAAACCACCAAGGGATGCTGCGCGAGATCGGCAACTTCAATGGGCCGCGTAATCTCGGCCAAGGGATGGCGTTTGCAGACCAAGACGATGCGGTCAAAGGTAAAAAGCGGCACGGCTAGTCCAAAATTTGGCGGCTCGCCGGCGCTACTTAGAATCGCCAGATCCGCGACGCCGCGCTCCATATCCTCGCGCGCCTTGTCTTCCTCGGCGGGCTCAATGGAAACACTAAGGTCGGGATGACTCGCACGCAGGGCTGCGAGTGCCGACGGCAGCACGAAGCGCGCCTGCGTGTGCGTGGTCACGATGCGCAGATCGCCATGCGCGCGGCCACGCTGATTGTCGGCAAAGGCCTTAATGTTGCCGGCCTCGGCCAAAATCTTGCGCGAGCGTTCGACCACTTCGTGCCCAGCGGCGGTCAGGCGCTCCAGACTCTTGCCGCGACGCGTGAAAATCTGGAAACCCAATTCATCTTCGAAGGCTTTC
>Ga0105044_10001814_pt1 | contig 28960 bp, 26 predicted proteins | sample MAT01_FD_78092 | JGI IMG/M metagenome (GOLD analysis project Ga0105044, IMG submission 78092) | Freshwater microbial communities from Lake Fryxell liftoff mats and glacier meltwater in Antarctica - MAT-01 | ecosystem: Environmental > Aquatic > Freshwater > Ice > Liftoff microbial mat | place... | reverse complement strand
CTACGAAGCCGCTATCGAAACCGAGGCCAAGCTCACCGCCGCCCGCCAAACCCTGGGCGAACTGAAGCTCGAGGCCGAACGCACCCGCGGCAAGCTCCATAGCCAAAAGACGCAAGTCGACACGATGGAGAAGCGCCTCTCCGATGGCGAAGGCGAAACGGCCTCCATTGAACAGCGCCTCGCCACCATCGAGCTCGAAGTAGAAGCGCAACTCGCCATCGTCGCTGAAATCACTCTCGGCGCCGAAACCGCCCGCGCTCGCCTGGCCGCCGCCTCTCAGGAGCGACAGCAACTCCAGGCCGATCTGTCGAATCAAGAGCGCCAGCTTGAAGGCTCCCGCCAACTCGTCTTGAAGATGCTGGGCGAAGCCTCTACGCTTAAGAACCAACTGGCCCAAATCGAGACCCAACTCGCCGGCATGACGCGCGACAGCGAGCGCCTCGCCCGCGACGAGAAGAACGCCACCGGCGAGCTCTCGCGCCTCGAAGAGATCAAGGGCGAAATCTCCACCAAGCTCTCCACGCGTCAGATGCAGCTCCAATCCTTGGGCGACCAGCGCCAGGAAGTCGACGCCGCCCTGACTGACCACAAGCAGCAAGCCGGCGACGCCCGCAAGCTCCTCGAGCAGGCCCGGCAGGAGGCCAGCCGCCTCAAAGCCCGCAAGGACTCGCTCGAAGAGATCATCAACCACCGCGCCTACACCACCGAAAGCGTCAAGCGACTCTTCAAGGCCATCGACAAAGGCCAAGCCAGCGATCTGAAGCCCGTGGGCGTTCTCGCCGATTTCGTCGAAGTCGACACCCAGTTCGAAAAGGCCACCGAAGAGTTCCTCCATGAGGAGCTTGAATATGTCGTCGTCAAGACTTGGCCTGAAGCCCAGCAGGGCGTCGAGCTCATGCGCGGCGATCTCGATGGCCGCGCCACCTTCCTCGTCCACCCCAATCCCGAAACTGACTTCCACCGCGGCGCCGTCGCCATGCCCTCCGTGGGCCCCGAAACCGGCATCATCGCCCGCCTCAGCGACGTCCTCCGCCTCACCAACGGACTCACCCACGCTCCGGCCGACCTACTGCCGCGCCTCTCCCGTTGCTTCCTTACCGAAAACCGCGAAGCCGCCCAGCGCCTCGCCCTTCAATACCCGGACATCTACTTCCTGCTGCCCGATGGCGTCTGCTACCACGGCTATGCTGTCAGCGGCGGTAAGAAAACCTCCAGCGGCCCCCTCGCCCTCAAGCGCGAACTCCGCGAAATCACCATCCAGAGCGAAAATCGCGAGCGCGACCTGATGGAAACCCAGGTCCGTGTTCAGCGCCTCGATGCCCATATCCAGAAGCTCTCTGAGCAACTCGAGCACGTCCGCGTCGCCCAGCAGCAGGAAGAGAAAGAGACCCTCGCCCTCGGCCACGAACACCGCAAGCTGGCCGAAGAGCACGCCCGTTCCTCCCAGCGCCTCTCCGTTGCCCGCTTGGACTTGGACCGCCTCACTCGAGACCGCGAGCGCGCCACGTCGCAAAAGGCCGCCCTCGAAGAGCAGCTCCAAGCCAAGGAGGTTGCCCGCGCCGAGCTCGAGCAATCACTCGCCCACGCCCGCGAAGAGCTCACCGGCCTGCAGGCTCAGCTCCAAAGCGCCAACGAAGAGCACTCCGGCCTCCGCGCCGAACTCGCTGGCCTCGAAGAGCGCCAACGCTCGGCTACCTTTGCCAAGGCTCGCTACGATCAGCAGGTGCAGGAACTCTCGAGCCGGCAGCATCGCCTCACCGGTGAGCTTGAGCGCCTCGGCGTCGAACGCGCCCGCCTCCTCGCCGATAACATCGAGCTTGACGAGCACGCCGCCGGCTACACCGAGCGCATCGCCGAAGTGGGCGCGAGCGTTACCGAGCTCCATCAGCTCGAAACCGCCCAACGCACCGAGTTTGACCAGCTCAGCGAAGCCCTCAAAGGTCTGCGCGCCGCCGCCGCCGAAGCTCAAGAAAAGCGCCAGCAGATCGAAGTGGGCTTAGTGCAGAAGCGCAGCGAACTCAAGTTCCTCGAAGAGACCGCCCGTAAAGAGCTCGCCACTTCGCTGGAAGAACTGGCTGCCGCCATGGAAACCGAGCCCGACGAAATCGTCCTCCTCGAAGCCGAAGAGAAGTACCAGGAAGTCCGCAGCCGCATCGAAGCCATGGGCCCCGTCAATCCGCAAGCCCTCGAAGAGTACGAAGAAGCGCAACAGCGCTACGACTTCCTCAACACCCAACGCCAGGACCTGCTCGACTCTATCCGCGACACCGAGAAGACCATCCAGGAAATCGACGTCGAATCCCGCAAGCGCTTTGTGGAAGCCTTCGACGCCATCAACACCAACTTCCGCCATATGTTCAGCGTCCTCTTCAACGGCGGCATCGGCGAAATGCGGTTGACCGACCAGGACCAATCGCACGAATCCGGCATCGACATCGTCGCCCAGCCCCCGGGCAAAAAGCTCCAGAACGTCCTGCTGCTCTCGGGCGGCGAACGCGCCATGACCGCCATGGCCCTGCTGATGGCCGTCTTCAAATACCAGCCCAGCCCCTTCTGCATCCTCGACGAAGTGGACGCCCCGCTCGACGAACCCAACATCATCCGCCTCACCAAGCTGCTGAAGGAGATGTCAGACCAGACGCAGTTCATCGTCATCACCCACGCCAAGCGCACCATGGAAGCCGCCACCGTCCTCTACGGCGTCACCATGCAGGAGCCCGGAGTCTCGAAACTCGTCTCCGTCCGCTTCGGCCCCCCCGGCTCCAACACGGCCCCACCGCCCCCGCAAATGGCCGCCCCCGCCGCCATGGCCCCAGCAACTAACTAGTCAACTAACTCCTAACACCCGGAGTCAGCCGGGGGGTGCTGCCACGGGCACTTTTAGCCGCTTACACCCGTGCAGAACTCCGACCGTTAGGGCGCGAAAACACACTATCTTACGGAGGCTCCATGTCCCGTAAAAATCGTTTCGCCCCGCCAGGGCATTGGCTGCACATCACGCAGCGAGGCAACGACAAGCAGCGCGTGTTTGTGACCTACGCCAATCGGGAGTATTTTGTGGCGCTGATGGCCACACGCAGTGAAGAGCGTGCGGTGCGGATCGCCGCTTATGGCTTGATGTCCAATCACTTTCACCTGGTCGCCGTAGGGGACCAACCCGATGCGGTATCGCTCTTCTTGATGGTCCTGAACGGTTTGTATGCCACCCACCGGAATGTGACCCACCGGCATACTGGCCGCGTCTGGAAGGGCCGCTTCTACTCGGCCGTGTTGGACCCAACCCATTGGGCGACGGCCCTGCGGTACACCGAACTGAACCCCGTGCGGGCCCCGATGGTGGCGCGGGCGGAAGATTGGGAGTGGTCCTCGGCGCGCGCTCATCTGGGCTTGGCGCCCAAACCGGCGTGGCTCGATACCTGCGAGTTTGCGCAAAACTGGCCCAGCCCAGAAGATTGGCGGCAGAGTTTGGGGACGTTGACGCGGCGCGAAGCAGCGGCCTTGCGGTTGGCGACGCGCCACGACACGGCGTTTGGGTCGCCGGAGTTTGTCGGGCATCTGGAACGCAAGTATGGGGTCCAAGCCGCCCCAGGCGGAAGCTGCACTCGCTGCGTCGGCCACGGTGAGCGCGTAACGGGGTCTAAATCAATCGAAAAATGCGGTGATTTCCAACTCCACCGCATCTTCGTCCGGCTAAATCTCGTGTTAAGTTATCGTTAGGAGAATAACCAGGATGCCGGGGGGTGCCCCGAATTACTCCGAATTACTCGCGCGTGAGTAAGGCGGCCAACTCGGGCCGGTGATTTCACGCCGTGGCGGAACACCATTTCTCACCCGCTGAGGAAAGGCGGCTGCCATTCTTCGGCAACCGCCCGCTCTATCTACTGCACGCGCCGGATCACTACCCGCGCCACCGGGTTGCGCCAGTCTCGCGCGGCTGGACGAAATGGGCCGGTTCCGTGCATTCCGCTCGAGATGTGCACAAAGCCTTCGCCATTACCCGCACGGGCGCCACCGCCGTCGCCGCCCGCATTCGTCGCGGTCACGCACTCCGGGAAGCCGGGACCCGGAATCGACGCGCAAGTTTCGTCATTGCGTTCGGTTCCCGAATCGTAGGCCGGCGCCATCACCACCACTTGCTCGCCCATCAAACGCGGAAGTTCCACGCTGTTCACCGCAAAGAAGGCGTCATTGGTGGGAATCAGCATCGCCGCCGCACTTACTCGGTCGAAGCCACCCCGAGAGTTGATCATCACCCGCACCGTTTGGCCCGGTGCCACCAGATTAGACGCTGGCGGAGGCGCCGGCGAATTCATCACCTGAAAGACTTCTGGATTGCCCGTGAGCAACTGGCTGAGCGGCATGACATCGCCTTCCTCCGCCAACCGGGCCAGTTCCGGGCTCGCCGGCATTCCCAACTGAAACAACGCAATATCGGATGAGTGCGTCACCACCAACACCGGTGTAAATCGCTGGTTCATCGTGATATTCGTCACGCTCACCTCATACCGCCGCTGTGCCTGCTGTGCCTCACTTGGCGAAACCAGGCAGGCCAATACCGCAGACATTGCCGTATATCCCAACATTTTTCGTTTTGTCATCGAATCTCGCTTCTTGAAAGAGAATCCAGTAGCAAACCTTGCGCGCTCCTGGTAGACGAACAGACCCTCCTCCGCGAGTTTTCATCCCTTCGCGCGGCTTATCTTTTCGTGCCCGTTCGGCGCTTCAACCGCTGGAATATCGGCCCCCGCTCCGGTACGGCCCGATTTTTCGGGGGGTTCACCTCCAAGGATCTCGCCCAATTACGCGGTGAGGTTCTGTCCAAGAGGCATGGGACCGCCGCAGGGGTGAGTTCGTATTTCCCTGAACCCTTTAGTCTCGAAGACTCATCTATCATGCAAAGAGGCTAATCACATGCTGGAATCTATCCAAACTCTCCCCGTCCTCCCGATCAAAAATACGGTGCTGTTTCCCAATCTCTTGATGCCGCTCTCGGTAGGGCGGCCGCTGTCGATTGCCGCTATCGATGCCGCTATGGCGATGGAAGAAAAAGAAATTCTGGTTATCACCCAGCGTGATTCATCCGTAGAAATCCCTACCCCGGCTGACTTATTCCCTACTGCCACCAAGGCCGTCATTAAGCGTGCCCAGCGTACCGCAGATGGAAAGTACGAATTGCTGGTGATGGGCGTTGACCGCGTCGCCAACCTGAACTTCGAAGGGGAAGGCTATCTTCGCGCCGCTTTTGAGCCCCTACCTTTGCCGGACGATACCGCCCCGCAGGCCACCACTTTGGAGATCGAAGCCCTCCACCGCGAAGTGGTCGAACTCGCCACCGAAGTGTTGAAGCACGCCAGCGTCGAACTCCCCTCCGCGTTCACCCGCCTGATCGTTGGCCAAGCCGACCCGTTGCAGATGTGCTGGCTGCTGGCGAGTGTCCTCAGCCTGGATGTCGAGCGGGAGCAGTCCCTCCTCGCCACCGAAAGCCGGCTTGAAGCCCTGCGCATCGTCCATTCCCATCTCTCGCACGAACTGGAGATTCTGGCGATCCGGGGCAAAATCGCGTCGAAAGCCCAGAACGAAATGGGCAAGGAGCAACGCGAGTACGTCCTGCGTCAGCAACTGCGCGCGATTCAACAGGAACTCGGCGGGAAAGACGGCGAGTCGGAACTCGAACTGCTGCGGGAACGCCTGAAGTCCGCGAACCTGCCGGAAGAGGTCCGGAAAGAGGCTGACCGCGAAATGACGCGTCTCGACCGGCTTTCGCCCCAAGCTCCGGATTACAACGTGGGGCGCACTTGGCTCGAGCTGATTCTCGAACTCCCCTGGACGACCTCCAGCCTCTCGGCCATCGACATCGCCAGCGCCCGGAAGATCCTGGCCGACGATCATTTTGGCCTCGAAAAAGTAAAGGAGCACATTCTCGAACATCTCGGCGTGCTCAAACTCAATCCCGGGGCCAAATCCCCGATTCTCTGCTTCGTCGGCCCTCCTGGAGTCGGCAAGACGTCGCTGGGCCAATCCATCGCCCGCGCGCTCGGCCGTAAGTTTGAGCGCCTCAGTTTGGGCGGCTTACATGACGAATCGGAACTCCGCGGCCATCGCCGGACCTACGTCGGCGCGATGGCGGGCCGGATCATTCAGTCGATTCGCCGCTCGGGCGTCAACAACCCCGTGCTGATGCTGGATGAGGTGGACAAGCTGGGCCGCGATTTCCGCGGCGACCCGGCCGCCGCCTTGCTTGAGATCCTCGACCCCGAGCAGAACCGCACCTTCCGCGACAACTATCTCGACCTGCCCTTCGACATCTCGAAGATCTTCTTCGTGATGACGGCGAACACTCTCGACACCATCCCGCAGCCCTTGCTCGATCGCATGGAAGTGGTGCGGCTGGCGGGCTACAGCGAAGAGGAGAAGCTCGAAATCGCCCGCCGCTATCAGGTTCCTAAGCAATTGAAAGAGACGGGCCTCGCCGCCGATGTCTGCGCTCTGACGGACGATGCCCTGCGGCGGATCATCGCGCGCTACACCCGGGAGGCCGGCGTGCGCCAGCTTGAGCGCGCCATCGGGCGGGTGCTGCGCAAAATTGCGCTCCAGACGGCCGAAGGCAGCCATCCTGGCGGTGCCATCACCATCGACCGGGACGCGGTAGCGGCGTTGTTAGGTCCGGAGCACTTTTCGCCCGAAGAGGCCCGCAAGAACGTGCCTCCCGGCGTGGCCACAGGTCTGGCCTGGACCGAAGCCGGCGGCGACGTCCTGTACATCGAAGCGGCGCTGCTCAAAGACGGCAAAGGGCTGTCGATTACCGGCCAACTGGGTTCGGTGATGCAGGAGTCCGCCAAGACCGCGCAGAGCTACATCTGGTCGCATGCCGACGATTTTAAGATCGACCAACAGTTGTTCCGCCGTTATGGGGTTCACCTTCACGTCCCCGCCGGCGCGATCCCCAAGGACGGACCCTCGGCCGGCGTGACGATGACGACGGCGCTGGCTTCGCTCTACACCGGTCTGCCGGTTCGCAGCGACACGGCGATGACGGGTGAGGTCACCTTGTCCGGCCTGGTGTTGCCGGTGGGCGGTGTCAAGGAGAAGGTGCTGGCCGCGCGACGGCTGGGCATAAAGCGGGTGATCATCCCCAAACAGAATGAGAAGGATCTACGGGACCTGCCGGCCGATGCCCGTCAAGAGATGGAGTTCATCTTTGCCAGCCACGTCCATGAAGTACTGCGCGCGGCGATTCCCGGAATCGTCAAACGCGGCCTCATTCCCATCGCCGCGTGACGTAGCTGGGTTGGTCAGAAGCCAGGGAAGGGGCCGGCCTGGTTCGAACGGCGAGGACCGCGCCGATTCTGCTCGGGCGGAACCGGCGCTAGCTCAAAACGGCAGTTTCGCAGGCCTCGCCCACTTGCGTGTTTGCTGCGCCGCCCGCCCCGAACAAAGGCGGGCCGGCTGCGTGGCCCGACTACGCACCAAGCTCCCCCCCTTCACCCTTCCACATCTCTTCAGTACACTAAAGAAGCCCGTGAAGATCTCCGCCGCCATCATCACCTTGAACGAGGAGCGCAACATTGCGCGCGCGATCGAAAGCCTCCGTTGCTGCGAAGAGATCGTCATCGTCGATAGCGGCTCCACCGACCGTACTTGCGACCTCGCCGCCAACCTCGGCGCGCGCGTCATCGCGCACCCCTTCGCCGGCTATGCCAGCCAAAAAAACTTCGCCGCCTCCGCGTGCGAAAACGACTGGGTCCTCTCCATCGACGCCGACGAGGCCCTCTCCGAATCGCTCGAAGCCGAAATCTGGCAACTCAAAAAGACTTTCCCCAAGTACGTCGGCTACACCATGCCCCGGCTCGCCCAGTACCTCGGCCGCTGGATCCTTCACTCCGGCTGGCACCCCGACCGCAAGGTCCGCCTCTTCGACCGTCGCCATGCCCAATGGCATGGAGAGTATGTCCATGAAAGCGTCCGCGTCGAGGGCCGCGTCGGCCATCTCGAAGGCAACCTCCTCCACTTCACCTGCGATTCGCTCTCCGAGCACCTGCGCACCATGGACCGCTACACCACCCTGGCCGCCGAGCAGCTCATCGAGTTCAAACGCCCCATCGGCTACCGCCATCTCGTCGCCGACCCGCTCTTCACTTTCTTCAAGACCTACATCTTCCAGCGCGGCTTCCTCGACGGTCCTGAAGGCCTCGCCATTGCCTACATGGCCGCGCACTACACCTTCCTCAAATATGCCAAAGCTCGCTTTATGAGCCCACCCAAGTAAGCCATGCGGATCCTGCACGTCGATACCGGGCGCGAACTCCGCGGAGGCCAGATCCAGGCCATGCTCCTCGTCCGAGGGCTCCTCGCCGCCGGCCACGATTGCCGCCTCTACGCTCCGCCGGAATCGCCGCTCCACGGGCAGGACCTACCTACCGCCCCTCTCTCTTCGCTTCGTCGCCACGCCGCCCAAGCTGACCTGCTCCACGCCCACGATTCGCGCGCCCACTCCTACTGCCTCTTCCTGGGCCCGCGCACCATCGTCTCCCGACGCGTCGCCTTCGCCCGCCGTCCCAACTTCATCTCCCGCTGGAAGTACGGCCGGGTGCAACGCTTCCTCGCCGTCTCCGCCCACGTGCGCGACCTGTTGATCACCGAAGGCATCGCCCCCGAACGCATCGGCGTCGTCCCCGATGGCACCCCCCTGCTGCCCCAGTCCGCCCGCACGCCCGGCCGCGTCATCACCCTCGCCTCGACTGACCCGCGCAAAGGCGGCGCCCTCATTGCCGATACCGTCCGCCTGCTGGGCCGGCCCATCTACGCCTCTACTAACCTCACCCAGGACCTCGCCACGGCCAGTCTCTTCGTCTACGCCAGCGACATGGAAGGCCTCGGCTCGGCGGCTTTGCTGGCCCAGTCCGCTGGCGTCCCCGTCATCGCCAGCCGCGTCGGCGGGCTCTCCGAAGCCATCGAAGACGGCGTCACCGGTACGCTCGTCCACCAATCTCCGGCCGCCTTCGCCCGCGCCATCGGCGACCTGCTCGCCGACCCCGACAAGCTCGCCCGCTACGGTCAGGCCGGCCGCGAACGGTTGAAAGCCCACTTCAGCGTCGACCGCCTGATCTCCCGTACACTCGAAGAGTACGAAATTGCCCTTGCATGATCCAACCTGAAGTCTTCCTCGCCGCACTCGCTGGCCTCTTGCTGGGCAGCTTCCTGAATGTCTGTATTTTCCGCTGGCCACGCGACCTGTCCGTTCTCCAACCCAGCCGCTCCATGTGCCCCGAGTGCGAACAGACCATCGCCTGGTACGACAACCTGCCGATCCTCAGCTTCGTTCTCTTGAAAGGCCGATGCCGGAATTGCCAGGCCCCCATCTCCTGGCAGTACCCCCTCGTCGAACTTCTCACCGCCGTCTGCTTCGGCTCTGCCGTCTACCAGCATGGCCTCACCCTTCCCGCGCTTAAGCTGGCCGTCTATAGTTGGCTGATCCTCGGCTGTATCTTTGCTGACTTTGCCGATCGCATCCTGCCCGATGAGTTCACCTTAGGGGGCGTGGTGATCGCCCTGGTCTTCGCTGTCTTCGTCCCCTTGCCGCCAGGCCTGCCCAGCCTCTTCGTCCCCTCCGACTGGCCGGAACCCGCGCGCTCGGTGATCGAGGCCCTCTTCGGCGGCGGATTTCCCTCGCTCTCCATCTTCCTGGTCGGCGAACTCTATTACCGCATCCGTAAGAAGGACGGCCTCGGCCTGGGCGACGTTAAAATGATCGCCACCATGGGTGCGTTTTACGGCCTTTCCCCGACGCTACTGGCCATCCTCGGCGGCTCCTTTGGCGGATCTTTGATCAGCCTTGCCTTCCTCTATCTCTCCAAGAAAGACTCTGGTACCTACGAACTCCCATTCGGTTCCTTCCTGGGAATCGCCTCCCTGCTGCTCGTCCATTTCGAGCGATTCACGCCGCAGGGCTAAATCCTTGTACACTGTGAGAGTTACGATGCAAGAGTTGCTTAGAGTCCTCGACCCGGGGACTGAAGATTGGGGTCTCGCTCGTCTGATCGATCCCTCCCGGCTGCCCGCTCACGTGGCCATCATCATGGATGGCAACGGCCGTTGGGCGAAACGGAGGTTCTTGCCCCGTGTCGCCGGCCACAAAGCCGGTGTTGACTCCGTGCGTTCGGTGATGGAGACCGCCGCCCGCCTGCGCGTCGAAGTGCTTACTCTCTACGCCTTCTCCTCCGAGAACTGGAAGCGGCCTAAGTCCGAAATCGACACCCTCTTCCGCCTGCTGCGCTTCTTCCTGCGTCAGGAATTGGCCACCATGATGGAGCAGAACATTCAGCTCAACGCCATTGGCCGCATTGAGGACCTGCCCGAGCAAGCCCGCGACGAACTCCACCGCGTCATCGGCCTTACCTCCCGCAACAACGGCCTGAAGGTCAACCTCGCCCTCAACTACAGCGGCCGCTCCGACATCATCGATGGCGTCAATCGGTTGATCGAAGAGGCCCGCGCCCAAGGCCAACTTGGCTCGCTTGAAATCTCCGAAGAGATGCTGCAAGGCGCTGTCTCGACGTCGGGCCTCCCCGACCCGGACCTCCTCATTCGCACCTCCGGCGAAATGCGCATCAGCAACTTCCTGCTCTGGCAGATCGCCTACGCCGAAATGTACGTCACCGAAACCTACTGGCCGGACTTCCGCTGTGCCGACCTCCTCCGCGCGATCCTCGATTTCCAGAAGCGCGAACGCCGCTTCGGTGGGCTCTCCGCCCTCGAACGCGTCCAAGCCGAAGACCAAGTCGCCGAAGCCGTGCCGGTCCGCTAACCCCCCATGACTCGCATTCTGACGGCGCTGGTGTTGATTCCCGCCGTGCTCGGCATCATGTTCGTCGCCCCTCAGTGGCTCGCCTTCCTAGCCGTCTTGGCCGTCGCTTGCCTTTGCTATCAGGAGTACCTTGCCCTGGTCGCCGCTACCCATCTGCCCACCTTCGCCCCCATCGGTTACGCCTGCGGCCTCATTCTTCTCGTCTCGCCCATACCTGGGGTCCTCCTCGTCACCCTGCTGGCCATGCTCGGCATGACGCTGGCCCTCCGCACCGCTGATCTCACTTCCGCCCTCGCCTCCTCCGCCGCCTTCTCCCTGGGTATCCTCTACGTCTTTGGGGCTTGGCGTACCGCCATCGATCTCGGCCAAATCAGCCCCCACTGGCTGCTGATGGCCTGCGCTCTCAACTGGGTAGGCGATACCGCCGCCATGGTGGTTGGCCGTGCCATCGGCAAGCACAAGCTTGCCCCCATCATCTCCCCCGGCAAAACCTGGGAGGGCGCCGTGGCCTCCGTCCTTGCCGGTACCGCCTTCGGAGTCCTGTATCTGCTTTGGGCCATCCCCACCTTTCCCTGGCCCAAGACCCTGCTCATTGCCGCCGCCGCCAACATCGCCGGCCAATTCGGAGACCTCGCCGAATCCGCCCTAAAGCGCGGCGCCCAAGTCAAAGACTCGGGGACCATGCTGCCCGGCCACGGCGGTTGGCTCGACCGTGTCGACTCCACCCTTTTCGCCATGCCCGTGGTCCGGCTGCTCCTCTACCCGTGGTTCTAGTGCAGCCCACCGCGTGACGCGCCGGTCGCACTAGCCGAGGTCCGCAAAGCATCTATTGCTTCTAGGTTAAACAAAAGAAACCACTTACCCCCTATCGGGGCCATCCACGGGCTGCCCCTGGTTTCCCTCTAACCCCCTCAAGATAATCAACTTAACCCAAATCTCTCTGTCACTCCCCAATCAACGGAACGTCCCTCACGGCTAGCCGGGGCGACTATAATCCAGGTATGCACCGCTGCCTTGCCCTTCTTACGCTTACGTTCAGTACCTTTGCCGCCCAACCGCACTGGGTCGCCACCTGGGCGCCCAGCCCCTCGCCGCAATTGGCCGACACTGAGCAAATGCGCGTGGCCAAGCTAATCTTCGAGCGCCAGACCCTTCGCCAAATCGCCCACGTCTCGCTCGGCGGCCCACAACTGCGCATACGCTTGTCGAATGCCTATGGCAAGCAACGCGTCCCCATCGGCGCCGTCCATGTGGGGTTGCGCGCCCAAGCCTCAGGCATCGTCCCTGGCTCTGACCGGGCGGTCAACTTCAGCGGACGCCCCACCGTCACCATCCCCGCCGATGCCATCGTCCTCAGCGACCCCATCGCACTTAACGTGCCCGACGGCGCGGACCTCGTTATCAGCCTGTTTCTACCCCAAGCCGTCCTCGGCGCCGGCATCCACTATGCCGCGCAGCAAACCAACTACGTCGCCCCCGGCGACCAAACAGCTGCGCCGGATCTCACCGAGGCCACCAAGCTCGCGAGTTGGATCTTCCTCGCCGGTGTCGATGTCCTCGCCCCGCCCGCCGCCTTCACCATCGTCACCTTCGGCGACTCCATCACCGATGGCGCCCGCTCCACCTCCGACACCAACCGCCGCTGGCCCGATATCCTCGCCGCGCGACTCAAGGGCCGCCCCATCGCCGTCACCAACTCGGGCATCGGCGGCAATCGCATCCTGCACGACGCTTACCCCAACAGCATCCGCTTCGGCGCGAACGCTCTCGCCCGCTTCGACCGCGACGTGCTCGCCCAGCCCGGCGTCCGCTACGTGATTCTGCTCGAAGGCATCAACGACCTGGGCCACGCCGGCACCTCCGCCCCGCAGTCGGAGACCGTCACCGCCCAGGACCTGATCGCCGGCATGACTCAGCTCATTGAGCGTGCCCACGAGCGGGAGGTGAAGGTGATCGGCGCCACCATTCTGCCCTTCGAAGGCACCGTCTTCGCGGGCTACTACACGCCAGAGAAAGAAGCTAAGCGCCAGGCCATCAACGCCTGGATCCGCACCGGCAAAGCCTTCGACGGCGTCATCGACTTCGACCAAACGACTCGTGACCCCCAAAGTCCCGGCCGCGTCCTGGCCGCCTACGACGGCGGCGACCACCTCCACCCCGGCGACGCTGGCTACCAAGCCATGGGCGCGTCGATTGACTTGAAACTCTTCAAGTAGCGCCAGTGCTGGCTTAGTTGCTTCTTCATCGGCCACGGGTTGCCCTAGAGCCTGCCGCCTAAGTGTAAGGAACTGTGAAAAACAGGGGGTCGTGTTGGCGATCTACTCTCTTTTATGGTTAAAAACAGGAGTAAGTGAAGAGGTTGCTTCGTCGGAGACTGAGTTAAGATCGCTGATCGTTGTTGAGCCGTAAGTGGCCCAATGGAACCTGAGTATCCAGAAAGAATTAACCAAGACCTTAGTGTGGGAAATCAACTATTTGGGCAGCCGGGGCGTGAAGTGTCCTCGCGGCTCGAAAAGCGCTTTGCCCAGGGGCTCAGCTTTCTCATTGTGTACACCATCGGGCGGGCGCTCGACACTCTCAACAAACTCTGTTATTTCCACCGAGGGGGATCGTATTATAGAGCATGAAGTTCAATTATTTTGTGATTCTCGCCTCAATTAGTGCAGCGTTGAGCCCTTGCCTACTGGCCGAAAAGTTCGACTACCGTGTTCTGGCCACCACCAAGACCTCGACGATGGAAAAAGAGATGAACCAGGCTGCCGATGCTGGCTTTGCCTTTGGTGGTGTGATGGGTGGCGAGTCGGCGGCCGGGGGCAAAGAAGTATTGGTGGTGATGGTGAAGGCGCAAGGAAAACCGTCCGCGGGACGAAAGTATGTCTTGATTGCCGCCTCAAAAACTGGCACCTTGCAGAAAGAATTGCAGCAAGCCGGCGACGAGGGGTTTCAGTATTGCGGACAGACCATTTTCGAGTCTGCCTTCGGCGGTCGGGAAGTATCCATCATCTTGGAGCACCAGCCGAGTGCGAAGCGAGTGATCTACCAGGTGCTGGCAACTTCGAAATCTTCGACCATGGAAAAAGAGCTGAAGCAGGCCGGTGACGGGGGCTTTCAGTTTCTCAGCGTGGTAGTGGGAAAAACTCTTTTTGGGGGCAGCGAAGTGATCAGCATTCTGCAAAAGGTGGAGAATTGAATCGGCGTATCTTCAACTAGCGCTTAAGGTGGCAGTTGGCCCCTGGCGTGCAATAGTCCTCGAGGGCGGACGCTTGGCAAGGCAAAAATTGCCGAGCCGGAACCGTCCGGAAGGACTTTATGAAAAACACCCTCTTTTGCTGGCTGGCATGTGTCTCCATGGCGCTCCCTTCAATGTCTGGAGCAACCGTCCCTCGCGGCACCACCGTGAATGTGCGAACGATTGACCGAATTGAGTCCGAGTCGAGCCGGACGGGGCAGACTTTCCGGGCGTCGCTAGCGGACCCGCTGGTCGTTAACGGGGTGACGATCGCCCCGGTGGGCAGCGAGGCCGAACTCCGAATTGTGGAGCTGAAATCGGCCGGGAAGGTTCGCGGCAACGCCGAACTTACGGTCACGTTGGCCAGCGTTACCGCCCTCGGCGAAGTGATCAATCTCAGCACCGAAAACACTACCAGCCGCAGCGGTGGAAAGGGCAAGGGGACGGCGGTGAAGACCGGGGTGGGTGCCGGCATTGGGGCTGCCTTGGGCGCGATCTTCGGTGGCGGTAAAGGCGCGGCAATTGGAGCGGGCGCCGGCGCGGCGACCGGCGCCGGGGTGTCGATGGCGATGGCGGGTCCGCGAGTGGTGATCCCCTCGGAAACCCGGATGTCATTCACCGTGCGGTAGCCGAAGGAAAAGATGAACTTGCTGAGTTAAAACATTTGTAGACTCAAACGTTTCGGTGGAGTTTATCGGAAGTTACTTTCTCCCGGCATCCTTCAGCCTGGCGAATCGGCGACAATACCCAAATGGACCCGATCCCTCGTCAGATCGCCTCGATCACCCGTCCCGTAGACTCGCTGATGACCTACTACGTCCTGAAGGCCTTGGCGACGACGCTAGGGTTTCCCGTCATGATCGGACTGCTGTACTTCCGCTACCACACCATGCGATACGTCTTCGGCGAGGAAGGGATCCGCATGAGTTGGGGAATTTTGTTCCGGCACGAGATTTTGCTGAATTATGCCCGCATTCAGGACATCCATCTGCGCTCGAACGCCATTGAAAGAGCACTGGGCTTAGCCCGGATCGAGATCCAGACCGCGAGTGGCGGCAGTTCCGAGATGACCCTCGAGGGGCTCACTGACCCCGAAGCCATGCGCGATTTCCTCTATTCCCGCATGCGCGGCGCGAGCCACACGACGCCGGCTTCCACCGAGAGCGCCAAACTGGCGGCGGTGCTTGACGAAATTGCAGTCGAACTGCGGGCGATGCGCGTAGCGATGGAGGGCCGCAAGGATGGTTGACGAATGGGTGGCGCGCATCTTGCGGGTGCCGCCGGAGCCGGATGCGCCCGATGGGTCACCCGGGTCGGTACAGGTCTTTCGCGCGGGCAAAAACTACTATCGCTGGCGCATCCTGATGTGGGCGCTGCAGCACTTGATGCTTCTGCTGCTCGGCGTTGCGCTGATTCTGGGTTTCTTCAATTTCGTCACTCGCCGTGTTCTAGGCCCCATGCAAGACCTGTCGATCATGATCGAAGTGGTGGCGTTAGCCCTGGTGCTGGCAGGCATGCCCTTTACCTACTATCTGCAACGGCTGGACTATCGCTTCCGCTGGTACATGGTGACCGACCGCAGCCTGCGCATCCGTAACGGCATCTGGAGCGTGGAAGAACTGACGATGACCTTCGCCAACATCCAGGACATCGCCGTCACCGCCGGGCCGCTGCAGGGCTTCCTTGGGCTGGCCGACATTGAGGTGCGGAGCGCGGGCGGTGGCACGCCGGGTCCAGATGGAACGACATCGGGGAAGCACTCGGCGCGCTTTGAAGGCGTCGACAACGCCGAAGCCTTGCGCGACTTAATCCAGGACCGCTTGCGCCATTACCGCGACGCCGGCCTGGGCGATGGCGACCATCATGCGCCTGTCGCCCAAGAGCCCGCGGAAGCGGCCCAGCGCGTGCTGGCCGAAGCGCGGGCGTTGCGTGCGGCTCTGGGATAACCAAGGATTGCGGTCATCAGGAACAAAATGGAACTCTTCCTGCATCAACTCTACGTGGGGCTCATCGATGAAGGTAGCGGAAAACTGCGGCCTTCGCCTGTTGTTTGCCCTGACCGAGGTTTCCGTCCGAATCGAATACACTAGAAGGTACCCTTTACTCGTCCAACCGCAATGCCAACTTCTGCCGAACCACTTCATCTTGCCTTTGATTTTCACTTTGCCGATCTCTACGATCGCGACTCCCTCGCGCGGCTCGACGGGATCTTTCTTGACCATCTGCAAGCCGCCGACGTTGAGCTCTTCAACCAACTGATGGAGGGGCGCGCCAACCCGGTGGGCGTCGAACGCAAGAAATACTCCGACCTGCTAATCGCCCTGGCACCCCATGTCGAGGATTTTATTGGCGAACTCTTTGACATTGCCCCCGAAGTGGCCGAATTGCAGGCCCGGCATCACGCCTTGGCGCCGATGAATGCCTTCAAGCGCAAGTTCATCTCGAAGCGCGCCATCAGTGGCGTCACCAAGGAACAGGCGATGGCCATCAACGGCCATGCGCTGGCCGACGAGTTGCAGGCGCTCTTCAACGATTGCTTCAGCGAAGCCTACTTCGTCCACTATGTGTCGCGTTGGCTAGAGAACGAAGAAGCCCACAAAGCGCAGATCGAAACGGCGGCGCGTTATGCCGCGTGGGCTTGCCTGTCCCCAGCCGGCCGCGACAAACACAAGCACGACGCGCTCTTCAAGGTGCCCCACAAGCTCGACATGCAGCACTTGGTTCCTGTCGAAACCGTCATGGTCGATGGCGTCGCCCGGCTGGCGATGCCGAAGCACGAATGGCGCCACCGCGAGGGCTTCCACCTTACTGACTCCGGCACCAATCTGGCCGGCGCGCTGGACCAGGCCAATTACTGCATCAAGTGCCACAACCAGGGCAAGGACAGTTGCTCCACCGGCCTGAAGGAAAAGGATGGCGCCTTCAAGCTTTCGCCCTTTGGCGCCGTGCTCGCCGGCTGCCCGCTCGACGAGAAGATCTCCGAACTGAATGTGACCAAGCAGAACGGCTATTCTATCGGTGGCCTGGCCATTGTTACGGTGGACAACCCTACTTGCGCCGGCACTGGCCATCGCATCTGCAACGACTGCATGAAGAGCTGCATCTTCCAGAAGCAGGATCCGGTCGACATTCCGCAAGTGGAAACACGCACGCTCAAAGATGTTTTGGACCTGCCCTGGGGCTTCGAGATCTACAGTCTGCTCACGCGTTGGAACCCACTGCACTTGTCGCGCCCCGTTCCGCGCCAGGATTCCGGCTACAAGGTGCTGGTGGTGGGCCTGGGCCCGGCCGGCTTCACCTTGGCGCACCATCTGATGAACGACGGCCACACCGTCGTTGCCGTCGACGGACTCAAGATCGAGCCCTTGCCAGGAGATGTCTGCGGCGTCACCGCCCACGGCGACCGTCATGCCTTTCGCCCCATCCAAGATGTGAACGAACTCTATGACTCGTTGAACGATCGCGTGAACGCGGGCTTTGGCGGCGTCGCCGAGTATGGCATCACCGTCCGCTGGAACAAGAACTTCCTCAAACTGATTCGCCTTCTGCTTGAACGCCGCAACCAATTCAGCATGTTCGGTGGCGTGCGCTTCGGCGGCACCTTAACCGTGGAGAGTTCCTTCGCCGCCGGCTTCGACCATATCGCCCTCTGCGCCGGCGCCGGCCGGCCGACTGTGGTGCCGATGAAGAACGGCTTGGTGAATGGTGTCCGCCAAGCTTCTGACTTCCTGATGGCCCTCCAACTTACCGGGGCAGGGAAGGAGAGCTCAGTAGCCAACCTGCAGGTGCGCTTGCCCGTGGTGGTGATCGGCGGCGGCCTGACGGCCATCGATACCGCGACCGAGAGCTTGGCCTACTACGTCGTGCAGGTGGAGAAGTTCCTCCATCGCCACGAAGCTTTGCTTCTCGATGGCGTCGAAGGGCCCACCTGGACGCCCGTCGAGCTCGTAATTGCCGAGGAGTTCCTCGCCCATGGCCGCGCCATTCGGGCCGAGCGGGAGAAGGCTGCCAACGAAGGCCGACAGCCCGATTTCATTAGCCTGCTGCACTCCTGGGGCGGTGTCAGCATTGCTTACCGCAAGCGGCTGATGGACGCGCCCAGCTACACGCTGAACCACGAAGAAGTCTCGAAGGCGCTGGAAGAGGGCATCTTCTTCACCGAGTGCGTCACGCCGCAAGAGGTGGAAGTAGACGGTACCGGTGCCGCCAGAGCGCTGCATGTCACCCGCCACGAATTTGACCCGGCCACCGGCAAGTTTGCCAAGGAAGGCACGCCCCTGCGGATGCCCGCCCGCACCATCCTGGTCGCCGCCGGTACGCAGCCCAATACGGTGCTCGCCCGCGAGGACTCGACCAACGTGTTCCTCGATGGCCGCTGGTTCCAGAGCGTCAACGAAGAGGGCCATGCGGTCTCACCGCAACGTCTCGCCAAGCCCGACGCTTCCCATGTGCTCATGTCGATTCGCGAAGATGGCCGTGGCATCAGCTTCTTCGGGGACCTGCATCCTTCCTACAATGGCAACGTTGTGAAGGCGATGGCCAGCGCCAAGCAAGGCTATCCGGTGGTGTCGCGGCTCCTGGCCAAGACCGCGCCCATCGGGGCGCCGACGTTGGTTTCGGACATGAACCGCGACCTGCGCGCCTTTGTCCACGCCGTTTATCGCTTAACCCCCACCATTGTGGAAGTGGTGGTGAAGGCCCCGCTCGCCGCCCGCTCCTTTGAGCCCGGCCAGTTCTACCGCCTGCAAAACTTCGAGTCCCTCGCCGACCGGGTGAAGGGCACCACGCTGGCCATGGAAGGCCTCGCGCTCACCGGCGCTTCCGTCGACCACGAGCAAGGCCTGCTCTCCACCATCGTGCTCGAGATGGGCGGCTCCTCTGACCTGTGCGCCATCCTGAAGCCCGGCGAACCCGTCATCCTGATGGGACCCACCGGGATGGCCACTGAAACCGCGCCCAATGAAACCGCGCTCCTCGTCGGTGGCGGGCTCGGCAACGCCGTGCTCTTCTCCATCGGCCAACAACTGCGCCATTCGGGCTCCCAAACCATCTACTTCGCCGGCTACAAGAAGATCATCGACCGCTACAAGATCGACGAGATCGAGAAAGCCGCCGACGTTATCGTCTGGTGCTGCGACGAAGCCCCCGGCATGACGCCCACGCGCCCGCAAGACAAGGCCTTCGTCGGCAACATCGTCGAAGCCATGGCCGCCTTCGGCCGCGGCGATCTGGGCCCCAGTCCACTCTCGCTGGCCAACGTCGATCGCGTCATCGCCATCGGTTCGGACGGCATGATGGCCGCCGTCGCCCGCGCCCGCCACACTGTCCTCGCGCCCTTTTTGAAGCCGGGCCACCATGCCGTGGGTAGCATCAACTCGCCCATGCAGTGCATGATGAAAGAGATCTGCGGCCAATGTCTGCAGACCCACAAGAATCCGGTGACCGGCGAAGAGACCGTGGTCTTCTCCTGCTACAACCAGGACCAGAACCTCGACCACGTCGACTGGGGCAACCTCCGCACGCGCCTCTCACAGAACAGCGTGCAGGAGAAGCTCACCAAGCGTTGGATGGCGCATTGTTTGCAGGAGCTAGCGGCGCCGGCGCTGGTTCAGCAATGAGACCCTATTGCATGGAACGACGTGCGCACCGTGTCATTGTCGAGTCTCACTTCCACCAAGGTGTTGATTAGATCAAGGTCGCTGATCCGAGGCAGAAAGTCCCGAAAAACCCGCTGCTGCGTGGGTCGGTTCATTTGGCCGATGAACAGAATCAGGCCAGCGTGGAGCGCGACTTTAGCGTAAAGCCGGCGGAAATCCTCCGTACCGCCGCGGTCCAGCCGGGTTACGTGATGAGCCTCATAGCCGCACGAATTCGCAATATCAACGAGGGTATGGGAGAGACACTCGTCGATCAAGAAGCGCATCAAGCGAGCTTGCGGTTCAACTCGCCGAGACCGGGTATGTCGAATTGGATCACCTTGAACGGTGGCGCAGCACGATAGGCCGGCGAGCTTTTCCAGGCTTTGGGTCGCCCAGCGTTCGGATGAGCCCTCATGTAAAGCGTGGCCAAATCCGCCTGTTCGCGTGAAACAGAAGGATAATCCTCCAGGATTTCCTCGAGTGTCCCTCCGCTCTCGACTTCTAGCGCAATCTGCCGGACGGGTACACGAGTGCCTTTGAATACCACCGCTCCCGACATCACCTCTGGATCGCTCGAGACCATCGACTCGGCCTTCCTCAATAGCTTCACGGCTTCCAAAATGGCGCGCCGGGACGGCTGCAAATCCACGGTGACGATTAATGAGGGGCTAACTCGCCGAAGAGCCGGGCCCTTCAAAATCTCAGTGATCAGGCGCTTACGGGTTGCCAGTGGAAACAATGACAATCCATTCAAACCCACGTGCAGGCACACCAGAGCATCCTGACTTAGATAACGACGAATCTGTTTGCCTTGTCGCGAACGCTTCGCCGGTACGACTCGTTCGTCGATCGCCTTCTGCACCGCGCGCAGACTTAGCCCCGTAATTACCGCGGCTTGCGCGGGCGTGAACATGGTGGTGATGGTGTCCATATTCATAAGTCTACCTTGCAACAGGGATGAGTTTTGCTACACCAGCCGGAAGACCAGCAGGAGCACCATCGCGCCGGCGATGGACATTAGGAAACTGGCCGTTTGGCCGCTCTTATACCAACCCAGTTGCTGCCCCAACCACGCGCCCACCCAGGCGCCGGCCATGCCGAGGAGCGCGGTGAGAATCAAACCGCCGCCATCGTATCCGGGCAGCAAAACCTTGGCAATGATGCCGATAAACAGCCCGATGATGATCTGTCCCAGAATATGGATCATATAGCAATGCTCCTTTGTCATTGGCGCGGAAGCGCCGTCGTCGGGAATGCTATCAGATTCTGGGCAACTCTGCCTTAGGGATCCGCAAGGCCATGGAGCCCGCCACAGTCACAACGTCGTAGCGGCCCTGGTAGGAGATCAGCAGGTGCGCGGCCCAGGGCTCCATCTTGTAATCTTTCACGAGCCATTCCACCATGTCGGAGGTGGCTAGGCGCAGGGCGCGGTCGAGCGAGGATGCGAATTCCGGTTGGCTGCCCACCGAGATGATCGAGTCGCTCGTGATCACGCGGGGCCCGGTGAGCGCGGCCTTCTTGCGCAGGGTGACGGTGAAGGTGACGTCCATCGAGGTCTCGACGCCCGTGCCATTGGGTTCGCCGTCGCCTTGCAGGGCGTGGGCATCGCCGATAAAGAGTAACCCGCCCGCATGGGACACCGGCAGCAATACCGTGGCGCCTTGGCCGATGCGGTTGTAGTCCATGTTGCCGCCATAAGGGCCGGAGATCCCTGACGTTGGCGCAAAGACGCCCGCCGCGGCGACGCCAATGCAGCCCAGCATCGGTGAAGCGGCAAAGTCCAGCCGATGCACGGCGCTCTTCGGTTCGCTCAAGCGCACGCGTTGCTTGGCGAGGTCAATATCCCATTTGACGATCGTATCGCGTCCGGGGATCACTGCATCCTTCTTGTAGACTGCCGGATAAAGGCCTTCAATCGACTCGGGATTGATCGCATAAAGCCCCAGGCGGTAAGCCGTAAAGCCGTAATTACGGTTCATCCGCAGCCGGTCGAGCTTGATTTCGAGGGCATCTCCGGGTTCGGCGCCTTCGATATAGAAGGGCCCCGTAAGTGGATTGCCCCGCTCGCCGACTTTCTTGCCATTCTCGTCATAGCCGCCGGCGTCGACGGTTCGGGTAACTACCGTATCCCCCGCTTTGATGCGCGCGAGTACCGCGTGGCGATGGTCGAAGGAGTTGTAGTAACTCTTCGGGTGAATCTGGTGCGTTTCGGCGAGTAACAGCAATAAAGTGAGTATCATTTGGCCCGCGCGATTTCCACCACTAAGTCATAGTGGAACTTGATGAAGGTATACAGCGAACTCTCAAGAATGCGCTCCTGGTCGCTGTGGGCACCAAAGCCTTTCGGGCCATCTTCGGAGTCGATCATCGGCCCAATGCCGTAGCACTGTACGCCCTTACCGCGCAGGAAGGCCATGTCGGTGGCGCCGGTGGACATCGTCGGCAAAGTAGGTACGCCGGGGTAATGTTTCTTCGCGACTAACTCGATGGCGCGGAAGGCATCGTTGTCCAGGGCCGAAGGAGCCGCGCCAGGACGAACGGAGCGACCCGTGGGGACTACCTTCACCGCCGGGTCGTTCACGATACTCTTCATGGTCTCGAGTAACCGCGGCAAGTCTTCATCCGGCAGCGCGCGAATGTCGAGCGTCGCTTCGGCTTCGGAGGGTATTACATTCGACCGGTAGCCGGCGGTGATGATATTGGGCGAAACCGAAGTGCGGATCATCGAGTTATGGCGCGGTTCGTTGACGGCGAAATACTCCTGAATCGCATCGGTCTTCTCCGGGTTTAGCAGTCCGTTGTAACGCTCTTTCTCCTCCGGCGTGGACACCGTGGCGAGGCGCTCAAAGTAAGCGCGTGTTGTGTCGTTCAGGCGCATCGGAGGCTGCCAAGCGGCAATGCGGGTGACGGCCTGTGCAATCTTCACCACCGCATTGGTGCGCAAGGGTACCGAACCATGCCCAGCCACGCCGCTCGCCACTAAGCGCACGCCGAAGGGCATCTTCTCGGTGGTCTGCACGGAAACAAAGCGCAGGCGGCCATCGGTGCGGACGGCGGATCCGCCCTCGGCCAGGCAATACTCGGCTTCAATCTCGGGAAAGTGTTCCTTCACCAGAAAGGCAATCCCCACCGAGGTGTTTCCTTCTTCGCCGGCTTCAGAAAGGAAGATCACATCCCGGTCGAGCGGCACATTCTGGCGCTTCAATAGCAGAATGGCCATCAAGGCACCGGTCAGGTTATCCTTGTCGTCTACCGTGCCGCGGCCGTAGATATAGCCGCCTTCACGATGCGCGGAGAATGGCCCATGCGTCCATTTCTTCGGGTCAATATTCACCGTATCGCTATGCCCCACAATCAGGATCGGCTTCTTCTTGCCGTTGCCCTTCAAGCGAGCGACGATATTGGGCCGCTGCGGATTGTTGCTGAGGATCTTATTCTCAATCCCCTCTTTATCGAGGATCGACTTAAGGTAATCCACCACCGGTTTTTCCGCGCCGCCTGGGTCAGCGCTGTTGATTTGTACCAAAGCGGTAAAGTGTTTTAGGGTTTCGGCTTCGACTTTAGCCCAGTCGAGAGGAGGCGTTTGGGCATTCAGGAGCGTAGCGATACAGGCGAGAAGCAGCGTACGGGTCATGCGAGTTAGCTTACCGCATCCGGAACCAATACCGCTCTTAGGGCGTGGACGTTTCGCCGAGTTCCCAGGTAATCGCCATGGTTCCCTATGGTTCCATTCCCAACTTGGCAATCGGCATCTCCGTCACCTCCGGCGCATACTTCTTCACTGCCTCGCGAATCTTAGTGGCATTCCCTAAAAGGACAAACACGAGCCCCTCGCCCCGATAGTAAGTCTTGGCGATGGCGTTGGCCCGCTCCGGCGTCACAGCGTCGATCTTACTGAAGAGGTCATCGATCTCGCCGCGGTTCAGGCCATTGAGCTCGAGTTCGGTGAGCACCTGGGTGAGTTGGTCGTTCGTCTCCAGCCGATCGGCCGGAAAGAGCCCTTTGGTATAAGCTTTGGAAGATTTCAGGGCCTCGGAAGTAACTCCAGTAGAGTTGAGTTTCTTCAGTAAGTTGAGCGCCAAATCGATGGTGCGCTCTGTCGTCTCGGTCTTGGTGAACGAGGAGATCACAATGCCTCCGGTCAGGCGGTTCAAAGTCAATTGGCAATTCGCGCCATAAGTGAGCCCTGTGTTGACTCGTAACTCGTCATTCAGCATCGACGTAAACCGGCCACCGAAGAGCGTATTGACGAGTTGCAGAGGCACTTGATCCGGATGGCCGCGTTTGATACCGGCCTGGCCGATGAAGAAGTAAGTCTGGGTGGCATCCGGCTTGTCAATCAACAATAAGCGCGGCTTGGCGGAGCGCGGCACGCCCGGGTCAGCGATGGGCGAGTAAGCCTCGCCGGCGGGCAGGGAAGAGAAGGCAGCGGTAAGTTGTGGCAGTAACTCGGTTGGCGTAAAGTGGCCAATGGCAATTACCGTCAGGTTCCGACCCACTAACATCCGTCGCTGAAACTGCTGGATCATCTCGCGGTTGATCTTCGGCAAGGACGACTCGTCACCACGAACCGGTCGCGAAGAAGGATGAGCAGGGCCATAGAAGAAGCTACGGAAAGCGATGCCGGCCGCGGCCTGCGGGTCGTCCTTCACCGACTTTGCCGCATCCAGAAACTGCGCCAGCACTTTCTTCACTTCCGGCTCAGGAAAGGCTGGCTTTTGGACTAAATCCGCCAGTAAGGGCAAAGCCCGGCCCGTGTCGCGGGACAGGAATTCCGAGGCGATGGTGAGCGTGCTGTCGCTGGCGCGGGTGTTGAGCGTCGCCCCTAAGGAATCAAAGGCCAGCGCAATCTGTTCGGCCGACTGAGTGGCCGTGCCGCGTTCGAGTAACTCCGCCGTCACGGAGGCGAGACCCGCCACGGATTCCGCTTCGGCACCTCCACGAAAAACCGCCGTTACCGTGGTAAGGGGCAGTTCCGCCCGTGGCATCAAAATCAGAGTCGTCCCATTGGGCAGCGTTTGTTTGCTGTAAGGCGGTAACTTCACTTGCGCCGACGCAGAAATAGTAAGTAACAGTAAGATCAGGCGCATGCAGTTATTCCTTCGTCGGCACCAAGGTGGCGACCGTACGGTTCTGGGCGGTAAGGTAGGTCTTCGCCACGCGCTGCAAGTCCGCCACGGTGACTTTCTCGATCCGGGCCGCATATTCGTTTAGGCGATCGGCCCCGCCATGGAATATTTCGAAATTGCCGATCAGGTTGGCCTTGCCGCCCAGGGTCTTCAATTGCCGGTAGAAACTAGCGAGAAACTGCGATTTGGCTTTCTTCAGTTCGTCATCGTTCACCGGGGTGTTCACCAGCCGCTCAAATTCGGAGTAGAGCGCCTGCTCGGCTTGCTCGGTCTTGACCCCGGCACGGAGCTGCATATAGAAAGTCCACAATGTCGGGTCAACGGCTTCGCTGGTCTCCGCCTGTACGGCCAGGGCGATCTGGTCGCGTTCCACCAGCCTTTGCTCCAGGCGTGAACTACGGCCTTGGGTGAGCAAGGTGGTCAAGAGCGCGATCGCCGGCGTGTCAGCGTGCGAGGTGGCCGGAACATGGAAGGCGATCATCTGGAATGGAATCTCGGCCGGTCGGTTCAGCACCACACGGCGTTCGCCCTTCTGCTGCGGCTCCTTGGTGCGGACCGGCGTGGGGCCCGGGCGCTGCGGGATCGCCTCCAGGTGTTTCCTCACCAGCGCCAAGGCAGCTGTCTCGGTAACGTCGCCCGACACCACCAGGACGCAGTTGTTGGGCGCGTAGCCCATGCTGAAGTGTTCCTTGAGGTCGGTCATGGTCCAGCCTTCGATGTCGGAGGGCCAACCGATGGGTCCCCAATGGTAGGGGTGGGCGGTGAAGGCGGCGGCCCAAAGCTGCTCGTCGAGCGAGCCTTCGGGCGAATTGTCGACCGAAAGGCGGCGCTCGGAGTAAACCACCTCGCGCTCGGAGGCGACCAGTTTGGGGTCGAACGCCAGATCGCGGATGCGGTCCGCCTCCATGTCGAGGATCAGGTCGAGCGCCGGTTTGGCGAACCAGTCCTGGTAGACGGTGACATCGCGCGTCGTGTAGCCGTTGTTCCGGCCCCCGTTGTTTTCCATCACGATATCGAACTGCTTGGGGCCATACTTTTTCGCGCCGTTGAACATCATGTGTTCGAAAAAGTGGGAGACTCCGGTGGTGCCTGGCTTCTCATTGCGCGACCCTACCTTATAGAAGAAGTACAGGGCGACATTGGGAATGTCGTGATCTTCATGGATGATCACGGTCATGCCGTTGGCCAACTGATGCTTCTTGAGGGCGAGATTTTGGGCGGGCAAAAAGAGCGCGGCCACCCAAGCAAAAGCGAGAAAACGGACCATATCTTCTATACGTAGCAGATGGCGGCAGGTTTTGGAAACCAGGGGGGCTTGACAACCGTCTTAAAAGACGCAAAGATCTCGACAAGGAGAACCAGATGCGCTCATTTCTTGCATGGACAGCGGCTGCATGTTTTGCCGGCTCACTCATGGCCCAGGACGTGGTAACGGCGAAGGCCGGATTAGTGCACTACATCGAAGGCGATGTCACCCTCGATAGTGCCATGCTCAGCTCCAAACCTGGCAAGTTTGCCGAAATGAAGAAGGGCTCCGTTCTGAAGACCCTGGACGGCCGCGCCGAAGTGCTGCTGGCCCCAGGATCGTCGGTACGCCTTAGCGAGAGCTCGGCCCTGCAGATGAAGTCGAACAGCCTTCAGGACACGCGCTTCGCCATCACCGCCGGTTCGGCGATCGTGGAAGTGGGCGACCTCGACAAAATCATGTCGATCACCGTGGCCATGGGCGATACCGAAGTTTCTCTGCGCAAGAAAGGTCTCTATCTTTTCGAAGCCGACCCGCCCTCCTTCCGCGTATTCGAAGGCGAAGCCTCGCTTTCGGACGACGGAAAGTCGACGATGGTGGGCAAGGGCCGGATCGCTTCACTGAACGCCAACGGCGACCTCACACTCGCTCGGTTCGATGCCAAGGACGGCGACGAACTCTATCGCTGGGCCAAGCGCCGCAGTTACTCGATGGCGATGGCTAATCTGTCCGCTGCCAACTCTTTGCATACGCAAGGCGTCAGCTTCAGCCCCGAAATGATGGGTATGGGTATGGGTATGGGCATGGGTATGGGCATGGGCATGGGCATGGGTATGGGCATGGGCGGCTGGATGTACAACCCCTACTTCGGCATGTTCACCTATATTCCGATGCGCGGCATGTACCAGAGCCCCTGGGGCTTCGGCTTCTACAGTCCGCGGCAGGCTTACGACTTCATCGCCGTGGTGAACAACCCCTATAACGGGGGCTTGCAGGGCGCCAGCCAATCCGCCTACAGCGGTTATCAAGGAACCGGTCGCATGAGCACGAGCTACGACTCGAACCTCGGCTACTCTACGTCGCCGACTCGCTCTTCCGGCGGCTACTCGGGCGGCATGTCCAGCCCGGCCGCTACCGGTGGAGACTCCGGTATGCGCGGCGGCGGTGGCGGTGGCGCGGTAAGCGCTCCTTCGGCCGGTGGCGGTGGCGGTGTGCGCGGCGGCGGTGGTGGTGGTGGCGGTGGCGGCGCGGCACCGGAGCATTAAGTCGTAAAGGTCCTACACTAGGCCTATGGCCCGTGCCGGAACCATCACGCCCATCCCTCCGGGCGTCACGCAGCTCGAATTCTGTTACGACTATTTTGACCCGCCCTCCCGGCTTCAGGCCCAGCATCAACCTGCGTTTATGCTGAGTGTGCTGGGCCACTTCCCGCCCCTCCCATTGGTTCAAGGCGCGCTGGGGCCGCATGGGCACCGGCCCCATCAACTTTCTGCCGATTCCGGCGCAGATGGACGACGACGACCGCGTATGAGTTCAACTCTACGGCCACACTACCACCAACTTCAACTGGCGCAGTTGCCAATGGGAGATCCTCGAACTGCTGCCGCCCCGCTCCTACGAGATGCCCTTGCTCGATAGCGAGGTGATCGAGATCCCCAACCATCAGCCCGCACCGCACGCCTTCCGCAACGGCGTCGCGCTCGCCAACCTCGATCTGCTCGAGCCCGGCAAGCACGAAGAGCTCTTGATCGAGAAAGAGAGCGAAGCGCACGCCAAAAGCTATCTGGTGCACTACTTAAGTGGGATCGCGCTATTGCTGGGACAAAAGCGGATCACAGAGGCTCTGACCCCTATCCACATTCATCGTCCGCCCTGTGGCAGCGCATCCGGGCAGACCGGGCGCGGCTCATTCCATTACCGCCTAGCTTCATTATTCTGCAACAGAACTCTGAGGCGAGCCGAATCGTTGAGCTACCATAAAGACAAATGACACAGGCCGTTGTGTTCAAAGGCGAAGACGGCTATTGGGTGGCCGACTGCCTCAGTCTCCCCGGTTGCGTCAGTCAAGGTGCCAGGCGAGAGGAAGCGATCAATAGCTATCGAATCCTTCTTCATACTCTTTCCTTTCAGACCGCGTTGCGGGTCGCGCGCGAATCAGCCGAATCCGAGGACCACTAACGCGCCCATCCCGCCCGCCCCGATGGGTGAGGTGAGGCGCATTCGGTTGGCGTTGGTCAGGCCGTTTCCAGCAATTCAAACTGTGATGGCTCGGGAATCGGATCCCCATCCTCTCGCATGGCGGCCAGATGCATCTCCATCGCTTTGGTCATCCGCTCTCGGGTTTCCTCGATCGTCCGCCCCGTAGCAGCGCATCCGGGCAGATCGGGCGCGTAGGCGCCGTAGCCCGTGCTCGATTTTTCATAGAGGACAATGTATCGGCTCATTCCATTACCGCCTGCTTCATTATAGACCTCAGTGTTTTCGGAGGGATCTCATCCGATTCGTGACCGGCTATCGTCACCTTCCCGGGCTTCGTGGGGTGGACAAATCGCCGATGGCTACCTTCCTGGTTGCGAATCCGCCATCCATCGGCTCGGAAGCCGCTTCAGAATCTCGCGGACCTTCATCGCGACTACTTCCCCAACCCCGCCGCCCAGTTCTGCACCACCACCATCGGCAACGCCGCCGCCTCCCCACCCTCCGGAATCAACTCCAAAAACCGCTTCCCATCCCGCGACGGCTGTGGCGGAGTAAACAACCCTCCACCCCCACGGAACAACACCTCCCCTCGCCCCGTCTTCACCCCCCCGGCCTGGAACTCCACCGCCGCCGCCATCACCGTTCTACCGTCCAACCCCTTCCAATACAGCTCCTTCCCATCCGCCCGCCAGCTCGGAAGCATCCCCCCCTCCG
>Ga0105044_10001812_pt1 | contig 28972 bp, 26 predicted proteins | sample MAT01_FD_78092 | JGI IMG/M metagenome (GOLD analysis project Ga0105044, IMG submission 78092) | Freshwater microbial communities from Lake Fryxell liftoff mats and glacier meltwater in Antarctica - MAT-01 | ecosystem: Environmental > Aquatic > Freshwater > Ice > Liftoff microbial mat | place... | reverse complement strand
TCACTTCTCACTTCTCACTTCTCACTTCTCACTTCTCACTTAACTTCTCACTCGTCACTTCTCACTTCTCACTTAACTCGTCACTTCTCACTTCTCACTTCTCACTTCTCTAATGTATTTCTTCCTCTTCCTCCTCGCCTCCCTAACCCTTACCGCTCAACAAGATGCGGCCATCCGGACTGTATTGCAGCGCTACGACGCGTGGCGCTTCTGCATGGTAGATGTCCATCGATTGTATTGGGACGAGGGGATGGTAGCCACTATGAATACAGCGCTGAAGCCCAAACGGCCCTTTTCGAAGGCCTATGTGCTCACAACGCGCACCGATTCAACCACCAAGCCCGTGATCATTGCCGTGCTCACACAGGGAACCATCGAAGACACCATGCGAATGCGTCACGATTTGATCCCGCCTGCTGCCGTGTACATGCCAAATGACTTGAGAAAGGCGGCGTGGCCGGAAGGGGATGCGGCGCAGTCGGTGCTCGAGTTTCTACAGCACGAGGTGGAGTATCGACACTTGGAGGACGTGAGTATTGAACTGCAAGATCTTCGCGACTTCGGAATGCCGTGGAATTACAATCCGGAAGTGCCGTATCCGGCCGACAGTGTGAGTATTATCGCAGATCCGTTGAAGGCACTGACGACGATCGATCACAAGATTCTCAGACGTATGGCGGTGCTCACGAACGTCGGTACGGCAACGACGGCACTTGTTGTGAAAAAGACCAAGTTCAAGCCGCCGTTTGTATTGCTCGGTCTGCCTCCGAAAAAAGGCTTCTCTTCCCCTCTGGTTCTTTTCGTCGAGAAGAACGGCGTGATCTCTATTGTCGTAAAATAATTCTGGCAACTCCAGCGCCTTTGCGCGGGTTTAGAGTGTCTGCAATGTAGAAACAAGAAATTCCATTGCCGCGAAAGTATGCTATGCAGGCACGTATCCAGAAGTGGACCAATAGCCTTGCAGTACGAATTCCTCGCACCATCGCGAGTGAAGCCGGGATGGAAGAACAAACGCACGTATTCAAACCTTCACACCGAAACCAATCTGGGAGCGGTGAAAGGCAAGGAAGTGTGGTAGCGAAGAATCGATACGTACCTGACCGTGGAGATGTGGTATGGATCTCGTTCGACCCCCATGGTCATGAGCAGGCGGGCAGGCGTCCGGCGGGTGTGTTATCGCCGCGACGGCACAACGAAGCTGCTGGACGGGCCATCATGTTTCCGATTACGTCGAAACCCAAGGCAAGTCCATTCGAAGTAGTCCTGCAGGCACCGATGGCAGTGCAGGGAGCCGTGCTGGCGGAGCAGAGCCTCGAACGGGATATAATTCGCGATGATTGCCACAGAGGTTGTAACTTCTAGTGAGCGGAAGTCATATAGGTCTGTTTTATCAGTTAGAGGATCGTTGCTAACAAGGGGCGCTTCGCGGTGTGAGAATGCTTAGACCAGCACTCCTAGAAACGTGGCACCAGCAAGCGCAAGCAGTGGCTTGCGAAGTCGGGAGAAAGTCATGAATCACCTTGAAATTTTTGTTTGACGAGACGCTTCGTTGCGTACTTGCAAGTCTACGGCTGTAGGTCTTGTTTGGATTGTTGTTGTAAGCGCGTGTGTTGCTTTTTTGTCGAGTTACATTTTCACTCCGGGACATGTCTTATGACACGTTTAGACTCCCTCCGCTGCGCGAAGCACCTTTTTGCTTCGCTAGCTCTTGTGCTCTTGGCGGCACTGTTTACTTCACCAACATCCAATGCACAGTCATGGATGGCACAAGCGCAACAAGATGGATTCACCTTAAAAAAGGTAGTGAGTGACACGGTCATCCCCTCAGGTCAGTCATTCACGTACACGATCTACTTCTCGGCTCCGGCTGGGGCTACGAATGTCACGATCTCAGATGCTCTTCCGGCTTCGATTGAATTCTTAAGCGCGTCGTACACTGCACCTTGCGGAGTACCAACGGTAGTGACTCCGGTTGTAAACAGTTTGGGTGGCACATACTCGCTCAATTTTGCAACACTGCCTTCGGGCTGTTCCGGATCGTTTACGCTTACCGTACGATTCCCGAATGGTGTAACCTGTAACGGCACTACGGCGCGAAACCGCGCATGCCTTCAGGGCACGCTTGCAAACAAAGTTGTTGAGTTCTGTACTCCATTTGTTTCTACCATGGCAACTGCCGTCGAACCTTGGAACATCAATAAGTACGTAACGAATGCCGCTTATCAGGGCGGAACATGTCCGAACGCAACGGGCGACTCCGTTCTTACGTATCAGATTTGTGTGTACAAGAACGTGGGTACAACCGGACAACTCAACCTTGTAGGCGGCATTGTAACCGACCTACTGCCTACAGGCGCTGTCCTTACAGGCTCGACCTGCGGCGCAACGCAAACGGGTAACGTGATCTCGTGGCCTGTAGGTAATCTTAGTGCACTTCCGATGTACAACACCGTGTGTTGTACGTTCACCGTTCTGTATCCTCGACTCCTGTTTCCGACGGGCTCGACAATTACGAACCAGGCTGTGCTGACAGGCACCCTTGGAAGCACACAACCTTCGTGTGGTACCATTAGTGATACCAGCAACCAAACGTGTGTAGAAATCAAGAACATTGTAAGCGCGACCATCAGCAAGTATGTCTACACCAACGGACAACCTGGATGCGTTGGCAAGTATTTGATCTACATCTGTAACAACGGAACCACACCTATTACTTCGTTTACTGTAACGGACACGGTTCCAACAACGCTTTCAGGTCTTTCGATTGGTACTGTCTCGGCCGGAATGACTGCCACGCTTGCATTAAACGTCGCTACTGCAGTAAGTACATCTGCGCTACTGCCTGGTCAGTGTCGTTACTTCGAAATCAACTTTACAATTCCTGCAGCCGCAACCATCGGTTCTACCATTACGAATTGTGCGTGGTTCTCAGGTCCGGGTATTACTCCAATAAAGGCATGCAACTCATTTGTTGTTGCCACACCTGCACCAAAAGTATGTTTGTGGAAAGATGTGTGCTCGAAGCAACCTTCGTATGCACCAGGCTCGACGTTCCGATACAGGTTGCGCGTTCAGAACATTGGCGGTCAGCCACTTCTTGGCACCACCATTACCGATGCGCTAAATCCGAATCTTCAGTACGTGGGTAATCCATCGTTCTACACGTCAACGAACTGGGCAGCCCCTTGCCAAGCGACGTCGAACTGGACTGGTGTGAACCTTACGTACAGTCCCGGTACACACACCGTCACAGCAACTCTACCAACCATTGCTGCTGTCTGTCAGAACATTTTCTACTCCAACTGTGGTATGTATGGCACAGGTGGAGTGTTGTTCCACTTCATCGAGTTTGATGTGCAGGTCGCCGACACATCAGCACTTGGCAACATTCCAAACTTGTTTACAATAAGTGGAGGTTCGCTGCCAAGTCCAGTAACATCGAATCCAGAACTTGTGACCGTTGCCGGCACAGCAGGCTACACGCTCGCTAAAGCGGTACGGTCGAATCCAGGAGGTTCATACGGTTCGTCTGCATCAACCGCTGCGGGTGGCTCAATCTCGTACCGTCTGCGCCTAACGGTTCCAACGGGTAGCGTCGGACTGCGCCACATCACGTTTGTCGATCTCTTGCCACTCGATAATGGCGCGGGTGACAATCTCATACTCGGTCCGTGCACAACTCGAGGAAGCGCATTCGGCATCACCTATGCTCTGCCTGCACTTCCCTCCACTCCTGCCACAACAACGTTCAACAACAACACGTTGCTCTATGCACGCGTTAGCAACTTCCAGCCAACGGGTGCACCGACGTTCATGTTTACTGGTGGATGTAGTCTCAATGGTACGTGGAGTGCCAGCATTCCATCTGGTGCCGAAAACATGGGCTGGTACTTCGGTGCCACACCAATTGGCGCGCTCGGAACAGCAACTGCGGACTTGAACGCTCAGGTTGCGGCAAACGCTCAAGACTCTGCTCTCTCGTGCAACACATTTGCTGCAAGCGCAGCAGTGCGTCACTTGATCAATAGCACGATTATTTCCGATCAGGTAATCGGACAACTTGAGTCTTCACCGGTGTGTGTGAAGATTGCGAAAATCGGGCCGTGCCTCGATAGCGTTCAAATCAAGGTAGACTGTGCAGGCAAGGATGCTGCGGGTAATCAGCAATACAACATCACGATCTCGGGCACAGCTGCCACAGGTGGTGTACTTGTATTGAACTCGACATCAGGAACGTTTGTACCTGCATCGTTTGTGATTCCAACCGGACCGTTCACGATTGCAACGCTCTTTACTGACACGCCGCCGGCGAACTCGCTGATAACAATCAACTATGTATTGATGGGACCAAACGGACAAATCATTTGCAGAGATAGCATTATGCGTGATCTGCCACCGTGTCCAACGGTACCACCAGATGATTGCTGTATCAAGTTCCAACGCGACGTCAAGAAAATCAAGCTCACGTACAACAATGCGGGTGGTGTGCAATTAACGGCAACACTCACAGCTGGTCCGGCACCAATTCAGAAGTTTGTTGCATCCATCGTAGGTGTACAGCTTCGCACAAAGTGTGTGTCTTCTCCGCCATCAGCATGGCAGCGAGCGTTCGGCGACATCGTCGGTGGATCGATTACGAGTCCACTTACACCTGGCCCTCAGCTTCTCTCCATCTACAGCCGCATAGCACAGTGGGGTACAGGCCCATGCGAGAGCTTCACACAAGGTGTGAACATGACGCTGAACATGATCTTCCCACCGCCTCCAGCAAGCTTTAAGTGCGTAGACACACTCATCTTCTCCATCCGCTATTCGTTTACTGACTGCAATTGCGTGACATGCGAGCGCCTTGTTCGCGACACAATTGTACGTCGCCGCACATTCACGCCATGGGATTGGGGCAACACCGGTGTTGGCTTCCCAGGCCGCGTTGGTCGCGTTAACGAAGTTGATGATGTCAAACCAGGCGAGGACGGACAAGAAGGCGAGCCAACGTCAACAAGCATCGTCATGACGTCGTCGACCATGGGCTCACTAAACATCATCAACCCAGCAATTCCTGGTAATACAATTACGGTTGCGGGTGTTGAAGTAACTTCAACCGTGGTTCCTCTTGTATCACTGAAGGGCGATACTGAAACCAGCTTGGTAACAGGTGCAACTGGCTTCGTTAGTGTGAGCGTACCACCAGGACAGAATGGAGTTGTCGGACTCGAATTCTCGAATCCAAACAACCTGTTGAGTTTCCCTGTCGAAGTACGTTATCTGTACGACGATGGCACAGGCACGGGTCCAGCATTCAGCGAAGTCATCAACTACATCGCACACGTTCCGGGTGGTGCAGCAGACGTCATCGCAGTAGATGCAACAACGAAACCTTCGGGTGTGAAGACGTATGCAATCTTCTACACGAATGCGAATGGTTATCGCGAGCGCACATCGGTTCTACGTCTCCGCTCTAAAGGCCCGGCGCGCATCCTCGCAGTGGGTCCGGCAGGCACTAACCCATCCGAAGCACTCCTAGCACCAGTCGTAAACGACTCAGGGGTATACATGATCAGTGCTCTCGAAAATGGTGAAGGAGGCATGGCACCAGGTGTAAGCGTCAAGCCAATCTTCCTCACGCTCTCGAATGTCGAGAGTGCCACGGCACAATTCGACTTCGAGTCGCTCGATGATGTTGGCAACATGATTTCCAGTGGCTCCTTCATTCTCTCGGACCCAATCTCGGGCGTCAGAGAATCGGGCGATGGCGGCACAACACCAGTAGTAGTGCTGAGCGTCATGCCAAACCCAGCAGGCACCTCAGCAACAGTTTCAATGACGCTCTCACGTTCGCTCAGTGCGTCGACCATGACCATCACCGACCTCGCAGGTAGGGTAGTCAAGACACTCGTGAGCGGTCCGTTAGACCAAGGCAATCACATTATCCAAACCGAAGTACACGACATGGGTCAGGGCGCATACTTCATCGTGCTTAACACCCCATTCGGCACGCAGTCGCTTCCGTTGAACGTCATCAAATAACCCAACGCAGCTTCGCTGCTCTACGCAACGTCAGTAACCTTCAACGCCGCATTTCCTTTGGGAAGTGCGGCGTTTTCTTTTACCCATCCAAACCTGCATTCTCATGTTTGCACCCAACTTCATTACAGCAATTCTGTTTGTAGAATCGCAGATTGGCTTGCGAACGCTGGTGTCTTTGCGTATAGAGATCTCTCTTAATGAAGGAATTGTTATGATCACGCGCCCGGTGAAAGGCAAGGAAGTGTGGTAGCGAAGAAGCGATACGTACCTGACCGTGGAGACGTGGTATGGATCTCGTTCGACCCGCAGTCAGGTCATAAACAGGCGGGCAGGCGTCCGGCGGTTGTGTTGTCGCCGCGACGGTACGATGAAGTTGTTGGACGGGCCATCATGTGTCCGATCACGTCGAAACCCAAGGTATATCCATTCGAAGTGGTCTTGCCTTCAACGAGTGAAGTACAGGGAGCCGTGTTAACGGATCACGTACGGAGTTTAGACTGGGTTGGACGGAAGGCAACGTTTATCGAGGCGCTTCCGAAACGGATGGTTCTGGAAGTACTGGCAAAACTGAACACGATCATTGGAGACCGGCGTTGATCTCGCGGAGTTTGGCTGAACCCGGACAGAGTTCCGACATCGGAATGGAATTGAGCGGTCGTGCACTCGTATTCACAACGTCGTGAAGATCCTTGCCCTTGTGATCGTAGTAGACGAGTCCTGTGAGGACCTTCCCATCCATGCGTGAGCGTTGGAGTGCTTGAATGGCCGACATGCGATCGCTCGGATCCCAACCTTGGGCGAGCTTGTGCAAATGCAGCAATGAACCATCGTGCATCCTCACATCTGCATCGGCACCTTCCGCATACGACGTGGTGATCTCTGTCGCCATGGGCACGAAGTCCATCGTGGCCGTTGCTTCTACGTGCTGGCGGACGTAGTCGTAGGACTTTGTCGACCCAACATTGTTATTGAACGTCACGCAAGGGGAGATCACATTCAAGAATGCAAAACCGTGATGGTGTATGGCGGCTTTGATGAGTGGGATAAGTTGATCCTTGTCTCCGCTGAAACTCTGCGCAACAAATGACGCGCCTAACTCGAGCGCCAAACCGCACAGGTCGATGGCCTCGAACGGATTCACGGATCCGGCCTTACTCTTCGACCCCATGTCTGCGGTTGCAGAATCTTGACCCTTTGTGAGTCCATAGCAGCCGTTGTTCATCACGATATAGGTCATGTTCAGATTGCGGCGTACGGCGTGCACAAACTGACCCATTCCAATCGATGCTGTGTCTCCGTCGCCAGAAACACCAAGATAGATCAGGTCGCGATTGGCCATGTTCGCCCCGGTTGCTACCGATGGCATACGACCGTGCACCGTGTTGAAGCCGTGCGAATTGCCAAGGAAGTAGGCTGGTGTTTTCGACGAACATCCAATGCCCGAAAGCTTTGCAACGCGATGGGGCTCAATATTCAATTCGAAACATGCTTGGACGATGGCGGCACTAATACTGTCGTGACCACAGCCGGCACACAGCGTCGAGAGCGACCCTTCGTACTCACGCGTCGTGTAGCCGAGATCATTCTTCGGTAGATGTGGATGGCGGAATTGGGGGCGAACGTAACTCATGATGTTCTATGAAGGCAAGTGGGAAAGGATCTGTTGCATGATGGTGTCTGCCGTAATCGGCATGCCATCGTAGTTCAACACAGAGACGAACCGATGCGGATCTACATTCAATTCCGTGATCAACAACCCTCGCATCTGTCCATCGCGATTCTGCTCGATAACGAATACCTTCTCGTGTGTTGCCACAAATTCAAGTACCGTATGGTTGAAGGGGAAGGCGCGAAGGCGCAAGGCGTCAAGGATGTGACCTTGTTCTTTCAGTAAATCCAGCGCCTCTTGTGCACTTTCTGTTGACGTTCCAAAGAACAACACGCCAAGCGGACTTGCATTCTTTTCTTGATACCGTTGCGGAGCATGTACAATTGTCTTCGCCGTTTCCCATTTCTTGGTCAGCCGATCCATGTTGCGCTTGTACGCTCCGGAGTCTTCTGTGTACACTGCATACTCATCTCGAGACGTGCCGCGCACCACATAGGAACCCTTTGTTGCGTGCGCACCTGGAATCGTTCGATAGGGAATGCCGTCGCTGTCTGTGTCAAGGTATCGACCAAACTTTGTCATCGTGTCTAGATGTTCTGCAGTATAGATCTTGCCCCTATCATACTTGCGCTCATCGTCCCATTGGAACGGCAGGCACATATGATCGTTCATGCCGAGATCGAGATCGGACATGATCATGATGGGCGTTTGCAGTCGCTCGGCCAGGTCGAAACTGTCGGCCGTCATGTCAAAGCACTCCGTAGGCGTAGAAGGGAAAAGCAAGACATGCTTTGTATCGCCATGGGAAGCATAGGCAGCAAGCGTGATGTCTGACTGTTGTGTTCGCGTTGGCATGCCGGTGCTGGGACCCGTACGTTGCACATCAATAAGAACAACTGGGATTTCTGCAAAGTAGGCGAGACCGAGGAATTCGTTCATCAATGACACACCCGGACCACTGGTTGCCGTGAACGATCGTGAGCCATTCCACGATGCTCCGATTGCCATGCCAATGGCTGCGAGCTCATCTTCTGCTTGGACAATGGCAAAATTGCTCCTGCCATCTTCATCAATGCGCAGCTCCTCAGCATACGAGTGAAACGCCTCGGCCACCGACGTAGATGGTGTGATCGGATACCAAGCCACTACAGTCGCACCTCCGTACACGGCTCCAAGACCGCATGCAGAGTTGCCATCGGTGAGAATGCTGTTGCCTACGAGGTCGCGTCGCTCTACCCGGCATGGCAGCGGGTGCGACACGTTCTGATGAATGAAGTCGATACCAAGTTGCAAGGCCTTCACGTTTGGCGCAATCAGTTTCTCTTTGCCTGCGAACTGTTCGCGCAGGAGATCTTCCAACACAGAGAACTCTATGCTCAGCAAGGCGGAAAGGGCACCCACATACATCACATTCTTGAACAGCTGACGCTGCCGTGGATCCGTGTATTCACGGTTGCACGTTTCCATAAGCGGAATGCCGATATAGTTGATGTCTGGCCGAATGAATTCATGAGCAAGTGGCTTCGTGTTGTCATACACAAAGTAGCCGCCTGGTTTGACACATTGCACGTCTTGATTCAAGCTCTGTGGATTCACACTCACGCACAGGTCCACTCCTTCTCGCCGCCCTACATACCCCTTCTCACTCACGCGTACTTCGTACCACGTTGGTAGACCTTGGATGTTCGACGGAAAGATGTTCTTTGGAGAAACTGGGATTCCCATTCGAAAAATGCTCTTTGCAAAAAGGTAGTTCGCGCTGGCGGAACCCGTGCCATTCACATTCGCAAAACGGACGACGAAGTCGTTACATGCTGACATAATTCGTTACGCCCCTGCCTTGGCTGTGTTGTAGGAGAAGAGTTGCATATCCCATGCTGCTGTTGGACAGCGCTCTGCACAAAGTCCGCAGTGCAAACACACGTCCTCATCCTTCACCATCACGCGTGCGGTGGCAAGAGGAGCCGAAACCAACAAAGACTGTGAAAGATTCGATGCTGGCGCTTTGAGTCGTGAACGAAGATCGGCCTCTGTGCCATCAGCAGTAAAAGTGATGCACGCCGTCGGACAAATATCGACGCAGGCATCACACTCGATACAAAGCTTTTCGGTAAACACGGTTTGTATGTCACAATTCAAACATCGCTCTGCTTCTTTCCATGCCGTTGCTTCATCGAAACCAAGCTCGACTTCCATTTTACGATCACAGAGGGTGAGCTTCTTATCGGCCTGAGGAACGATGAAGCGTTTATCAATCGTCACATAGCTATCGTAACTCCACTCATGGATTCCCATTTTCTGGCTTATAAGATTCACGGCCGGATGCGGGCGCTGGTTCAGTGCAGAGCTCGTGCAATACAGATCGATCGATATGGCCGCTTGATGTGCTTGTGCAACGGCGGTGATGATGTTCTTCGGACCGAAGGCCGCGTCGCCACCAAAGAACACCCGCGGAACGGTAGATTGATAGGTGATAGCATCAACCACGGGCATGTCCCATTTGTCGAAGTCCATCCCTAGATCACGTTCGATCCATGGGAACGAATTCTCTTGCCCAATAGCTATGAGCACATCATCTGCTTCGATGAAAACAGGCGGCTCGCCCGTGGAAACGAGTGAGCGTTTGCCGCTCTCGTCATACACGGCGTGTACCTTGTCGAAGTTCATGCCGGTAAGGATGCTGTTTTCAAGAACAAAGGAAACGGGAACGTGATTGTCAAGAATCGGAATGTCTTCGTGCATCGCATCTTCCTTTTCCCACGGCGATGCCTTCATCTCTACGAACGGACTCCGCACGAGAACCTTGACGTGCTCTCCTCCAAGGCGACGTGCGGTTCGACAACAGTCCATCGCAGTGTTACCACCGCCAAGGACGATCACACGTTTGCCAATCTGCTTCGTGTGCTCGAACGCTACACTCTGCAACCAATCGATGCCGATGTGGATATTCTTTGCCCCCTCGTCACGTCCGGGAATCGCCAGGTTACGTCCCCGCGGCGCACCAGTGCCCACAAATACAGCATCGTAGTCTTTGTCGACCACAGAACGCAAGCTGTTGACGTAGGTATGGAACTGCGTGTGAATGCCCATGTTGAGGATGTGACCAACCTCTTCTTCGAGCACCGAGATCGGTAGTCGGAACGAGGGTATCTGAGTGCGCATCATCCCACCACCGGCAGGTTGTTCGTCAAATAGATGGATCTCGTAGCCAAGTGGGGCAAGGTCGCGAGCAACAGTTAAGGAGGCAGGGCCCCCTCCGATAAGCGCGATCTTCTTGCCGTTCGGAGGAAAGGGACCTTGCGGAATGTAGGAGGTAAGGTCGCCTTTGAGATCTGCAGCAACACGCTTGAGTCGGCAGATCGCCACCGGCTGATCCTCTACGCGGACGCGGCGGCACGCCGGCTCGCAAGGACGGTCGCACGTTCTTCCGAGAACACCCGGAAAAACATTCGACTCCCAATTCACGATATAGGCTTCGGTGTACTTTCCGGCCGCGATCAGTCGGATGTATTCGGGGACGGGGGTGTGGGCAGGGCAGGCATACTGACAGTCAACTACCTTGTGATAGTATTCTGGGTCTTTCGTATTCGTTGGCAGCATATGCAAGACCTTGCGTGGTGTTCGAAGCTCGCAACACGTGAGGGCGTGCGAGGTTTCGGAGGCTAACATCCGCAATTTCTGACACTCTTCAAAGCACCTCCGTCAGGCTGACCTTTATCATAGGCGGAAGGTGCGTACATCGGCATGTTTGAACAGGCGCATGCAAGTTGAAAGTGCAACATTGGTAGGTCAAAAGAAATGTTCATACGTTTTCGAGACGTAGACCCAAGGATGAGTCCAACGTCCACTCGATCCAGGCGCAACAGACACGATTGCATCCTCTATTCAGGCACAAGGCTCCATGCGTTGAGCACTGTGGTGATTGCAATGGCACGTAGTCGGCGTCGAGTCCGGAACAGCTCTCTGCCCGCTGCTTTGGCAACACTGCCACGAGGAGTCTATGCCGTTGTGCTCCGCAATGGCTCAGATGCGCGGCGTATGATGTTCATGCGGTGATCAGGTATGCTGGATCACGAACGCGTACAGTGGCATGCCAAGGGTGATGTTGAATGGAAACGTAACGGCAAGTGCCATTGGGATGTAGAGGCCAGGATCGGCCTTGGGAGCGGCAAGGCGCATGGCGGCAGGGACGGCGATGTATGATGCGCTTGCAGCGAGAACGGAAAACATGAAGCGATTGCCGACATCAGCACTCACAAGGTGACTGATTGCGGCAACGCCGCATCCATTCACACAAGGGATCACAATGGCAAAGGCGAGTGAGAACCAACCGTAGCGACGGAACGCTCCAAGCTTTGCTCCTGTAACCAGTCCCATCTCGAGAAGAAAGATGGCAAGAAAACCTTTGAAGATATCAGTCGTGAACGGCTTTATGCCCTCGGCCTGTTTGACGTCCGCGATGAGTCCAATGATCAAACTGCCGACGATCATCAACACACTGCCATTCGTGAACGCGTGACGAATCATGGGACCAAGCATCGATCGCGACGTTGATTGAGTGTCGTAGATGATCATGAGCACTACGCCTACAAGAATGGCTGGCGACTCCATCAATGCCATCACGGCCACCATGTGTCCGCCAAACGTGAGTTGCTGCGATTCGAGAAACGACGATGCGGCAACAAACGTGACGGCGCTCACCGAGCCATAGGCGGCTGCAATGGCTCCGCTGTCTGCCACGGAAAGCTTGCGCTTCAAGATGAAGAATGTGTACGCCGGAATGGCCGTTGCGATCAAGAGTCCAAAAACGATCGACCATGCGATCTCTGAGGTGAACGCGCTGTGTGCGAGCTCCTGTCCGCCTCTAAAGCCAATCGAGAATAGCAAATACAGAGAAATGAACTTGACCGACGCAGCTGGGATTTCGAGGTCACTTCGGATCCTCGAAGCAAGCACCCCTAGCACAAAGAAGAGAAGTGTAGGGTTCGTGAGATTCGACACGAGAATGTGTGTGTCCATAGTCGTGCAACCTACATCGTTCGTCCAAAACGGAAAAGTTCCTTTTTGCGAACTATTAGGAGATCCCTTCGATCCAATAGGTGCGCATAGCGCCCTTGCCCTTAATGTCGTGCACTCCGCGCAGTGTAACTATCATGGATGCAGAATTCTTCCGGCCTCTCCCGTTGATTCCATGCGAGAGGCGATGTTCACCGTGTCGGCCCATACATCATACTGCATGCGCTCGGAGCCGATGACGCCGGCCACGAGCGAACCGCAATGAATGCCAACTCTATACGCAAGTGTTCTTTCATGGCTCTCTTTCCGATTCATCTCTATCGCCGCTTGCGCCGCATCATTGCAACTCTTCGCCGCGTCTGCCGCGAACGAAACAGCCATGTAAGAATAACCGATCGTTTTGATCTTCGTTAGTCCATTCCGAGCGCAAATCGCATCGCATGCTTTGAACACACGTTCAAGAAGTTCGATTACGTGTTGCGGATCGAGCATCGACGAGATCGTTGTAAACCCAACGATGTCTAGAAACAACACGGCAGCATTCTCAAAGTGGTCGTTCACCATCCCGCCCCTTGCCACCCTTTCAGCTACATGTTTTGGCAAGGTGGAATGGAGGATGGTTAGGTGTTTGTCGTGCTCTTTTCGTTCTGCATCGATCCGACGTTGCGCATGCAGATCTGCCTGCTCTTCTCGCGGGTGTGCTCGACGGCCAGTCCCAACGCTTCCGAGAGAACGCGTATGGCAGATGGAACATCTCCGTCATGATCACGGAGCTTTGCGGTGCTATCCATAAGGTCGATGATGGTACGTGGACTATCGAGATCCGTTTGCATCGCAGAATCAAGTACACGCCAGGCCTCGTCGTAATTGGCCTGCTTGATGTGAGTGGATGCGATGCTTCCGAGCACCGTGGCGGCGCCTCGCAGATCTCCAAGTGTAGTGTAGAGGTCGAGTGCACGACTCAAAAAACGTCTGAGCTTCTTCAAGGCGATTCATCGACACCTATAGAGAAGTAGGGCAGTGGGGTAGTCTCCCGTTGTTTCGTAGACAAGGTTCACTTGTATTGCGAGCGACGTGGTGTAGTGCTCGAGAGCATCGGCATAGTTGCCCATACCAAAGTCAACGATGCCAACGAAACTCGTCAGCGTTGCAATTCCCTTGATGTTGTCGTGCTGCCGATGGATCTCGAGCGAGCGCGTGAGCGCAGAAAGGGCATCTGGTCCTTGGCCGTTTATGTAGTGCACGAGTCCGATGCTACTGAGTGCGCGGGCGATTGGTTGCTCAAGGATATTAGTCGAAGTTCCAATGTACTGCATTATCATGGTAAAAGGAAAGCCCACGTGTTGAATGTTCGACCACTGAAGAAACCATGAGCATCAGAGGTTGTTTAACAACGGTCGAGACTGAACCGCCTGACCCGTTCGCAGGCTGCACTGCGCTACTGCACTGTTGTGCAGAATCCAACGAATACCACCAACACAAGGGTAGACACTCAAGGAGCAGGGAAGGGTTGCAATACTCGACGTACGAATGGAACATGAAGCGCAGTGTTGTAGTTTGGACGATCACCACCAACATTCGTGAACAAAGGATAGTATCATCATGGTTATGAACCGTCGCACTCAAATCGTTGGATTGTTTGCTTGGCTTGGCATCTGCTTCGTCGCTGCAGCTATTGGTGGACTTGCGTCCGCTTCGGCAGAGAGTTTTTACCGAGAACTGTCGAGCCCCGAGTGGGCGCCGCCGGCGTGGCTGTTTGGTCCAGCGTGGACCGTCCTCTATTGCATGATGGCTGTAGCTGCATGGCTCGTGTGGCGTGTACAAGGGTGGAAAGGGGCAAGGCGAGAACTCTCGCTGTTCCTTCTGCAGTTAATGCTCAACGCAGCGTGGACGTGGTTGTTCTTCGGTCTTCGTCTTGGTGCCCTTGGCTTTATAGAGATTATCGTACTGTGGATCGCTATCCTTGCCACCCTCATTGCCTTTTGGCGTGTACGCCGCATTGCCGGTGCTTTGTTGATACCCTATCTATGCTGGGTGACGTTCGCCACTGCGCTCACATATGCTATGTGGACGCGCAATCCTGGACTACTATGATTCGACGTTCTTGAAGGTGCGTGAATGAACATGAGAAATGAGATCCGATCCGAGATCGAGTCTATCAGGCCACTCCGTCAATGCATCTGGTTGCCTGTTTCGCAGTTGTTGATGCAGAGGAATTCAACAGCGTTCGCTGGTTTTCAAACGCAGACGTGCCATTGAAGCGGTCGGACCCGCATATGGCGAGATTCCTCAGAAAGCACTCAACGAAAAGCTGACTCCTTACTATGTAGTCAGTATATTGCGACGTGTCAACTCACGATCTCATCCTCCAGCTCGGACAGGAACTCTTTCGAACGAAGGGCTTCAATGCCTTTAGCTACTACGATCTCGCCGAAGCGCTGAAGGTCCGACCCTCGGCCATTCACTATCACTTCCCTACAAAAGACGATCTCGCCCATGCCATTATCGAGCAAGAGCGAAAAACATTTCACGCGTTTACTGAGAAGACAGACCGGCTTACGGACTATCGACTGCGGATGCGGCGCTTCATTCAATCGTTTGCTGTTCACGCAGAGGCGCACCAACTCTGCCTTGTGGGCGCATCGGGCGCCGACTATGATTCATTCGGTGGCGCCGTCCACGAACAGATCCGCCACATGGCAACAGAGATCATTACGTGGCTGGAGAGCACACTGAAAGAGGGAAGGGCGGCAGGGACGTTCGCCTTTCAAGGTTCCGCACATACCCGTGCACTGCTCGTCGTTACGAACATGGCTGCATCTCTCCACCTTGCGCGCATTCTTGGCACACAGGAATTCAAACGGTTATCACAACAGCTCTTAACAGACCTAACAACGAGAACACCATCATGAGAAGAGTCGTCATCACCGGCATGGGAGCACTCACGCCAATCGGAAACAACGTAGATGTGTTTCGCACCAACTTGTTCGCAGGGATGAGTGGCGCCGGACCCATCACGCAATTTGATGCGTCGAAATTCAAGACGCGATTTGCGTGTGAAGTAAAGGGCTTTGGTGCCGAAGAGTACATCGAGCGCGCCGCACTACGGAGGATGGACCCTGTCACACACTATGCCATTGCCGTTGCGGACGAGGCCATGAAGCAGGCCGGCTTTGATATGGACACGATCGACCGAACGCGCTTTGGAGTGATCTGGGCAAGCGGACAAGGTGGGTTTCAAACCGTGGAGCAACAGATCACAGAGTTTGTGAGAGGTGATGGGACACCGCGCTTCAACCCGTTCTTCATTCCGCGAACGATCGTCGACATTACGTCAGGTCAGCTCGCTATTCGGTACGGACTAAATGGCATCAACTTCACCACCGTCTCTGCATGTGCATCGAGTAACTCGGCACTCATGGATGCCTTTAACTACATACGATGGGGCAAGGCGGATATGTTCGTGACGGGTGGTTCGGAAGCGGCCATCTGTGCTTCAGGCGTTGGTGGTTTCAATGCGATGAAGGCCATGTCCACACGAAACGACAACCCCGCCGCGGCCTCACGTCCGTATGATGCAGACCGAGACGGCTTCGTGATGGGTGAGGGTGCCGCCGCTCTCATCCTCGAAGAACATGACCACGCGGTTGCACGCGGGGCAACCATCCTCGCTGAAGTCATCGGCGCGGGCATGTCGGCCGATGCCTACCACCTTACCTCCGTCCATCCCGACGGACTAGGTCCAAAGCTTGCCATGAAGGCCGCACTCGAAGATGCGGGAATTGCACCAACCGATGTTGATTACATCAACACGCATGGCACGTCCACGCCGAATGGCGACATGATCGAACTCAAAGCCATTCGCGACATTTTTGGAGACCATATCAGGTCCATGAACGTGAGCTCTACGAAGTCGATGATCGGTCACCTGCTCGGCGCTGCAGGCGCCGTCGAAGCAGTGATCAGCGTCCTGGCACTCCTCCATCAAACAGCGCCGCCCACCATCAACCTCGTCACGCCAGATCCAGAGATCCCCGAAGGGTTCAATCTCACGCCGCACGTCAAGCAAGAGCGCGAGATCAACGTGGCGATGAGCAATACGTTCGGCTTTGGCGGACACAATGCCATTGTGCTGTTTCGCAAGTATAGTGCCGCGACATAAGTCACATCAAGAGCGAACAGCGGTTGCTACTGCAGGTGGGGGGGACGGCACGAGATCCAGAGCCGCTTGTAGGACGGTCTCTCATGGTATGTCGTTTACATCTTCCGGATCGGCGCTCACGATAGCACAGAAGGGAACGTCCGTTCCAGCAGCAACATGGACGGTTGCGGTATCGGGAGAAAGCATCTTCATGCCGCACCGTTGCCATCAGAGCACGTGATGTTGGGAATCGCGCGAGCAAGACCGATTTCGTCCTTCATGAATACGGCAGCGATCTGCGCCACACGTTGTGCCAAGCGCCAGCAATCAAAACAAGGCACGTCGCACACGGTCCTTCAACTGAGTTGGCTGTTTGCGTTCACGACGTACTTGTTCGTCCTAGGAGGGGAGTGCAGACAGCTCGCACGTGACGCGATGCAACTCTGCAAGGTCATCCTGTGTGAAGACGCGAACGATACCAAGACTTCTGACAGCGTGCTACTTCTTTGGGACGATAGCGAGCGTATTTGCGAGGCCACGCCGTTCACCATACTCATAGTGACATCCTTTCTGAGTGAGGCAGAAAATAACTCGTATTTTGTCTCACATCTGCACCCCCTCTGTATTTCTCTCGGCACAAGCATTATGATCCTCGTCACCGGCGCCTCGGGCTTCATCGCTTCTCATATCGTCCGAGAACTTCTCGAACGTGGATACACCGTGCGAGGAACCGTGCGCAACGTGGCAGATCTCACGAAAACCTACTTCCTTTCCGCCTTATCCGGTGCTCAGGAACGTCTGACATTGGTCGAGGCCGATCTGATGCTCGGCGGATCGTTCGTCGCAGCAGCCGAAGGGTGCGACGCGGTGACTCATACGGCCAGTCCATGCCTTGTGAATGTAGACAATCCGCAGTCCGACCTTGTCGACCCAGCCCTACAAGGAACCTTAAACGTCCTGCGCGCCGCTGCCAAGGCCAACGTCAGAAGAGTAGTTCTTACCTCGTCTATGGCTGCTATTTCTGATGAGCCGCACGCCACGAAGGTCTTCACAGAAAACGATTGGAATGAACGATCAACACTAGATCGCAATCCTTACTATTTGTCGAAGGTGAAGGCGGAAAAGGCGGCATGGAATTTTGTGAAGTCCACTTCTCCCTCGTTTGATATGGTGGTGATCAACCCATACCTCGTGCTCGGACCATCGCTTGGTCCGGACCTGAATACGACCAACGCCATTTTCCGTGACCTCCTTTCCGGTACCTACCCCGGAATCCTGGACTTGAGTTGGGGTCTCGTTGATGTTCGTGACGTTGCAAAGGCTCATGTGCTAGCTATGGAAAATCCGAATGCATCGGGCAGGTATCTCTGTGCCGGAGAAACGTTTAGTATGAAGCAGGTGGTAGAGGTCTTACGGCATGCCGGGTATGCGAAGTGGACGTTGCTTCCGAAACGTGATCTATCGAGTCGGTTCTTTACGTGGATCATGAAAATCCTATCGTACACGCAGCCCAAAGGCACCGGCTCGTACTTGCGCACCCATCTTGGTCGCGTGATGTTGTACGACACATCAAAGATCCAGCGCGATCTTGGAATGGTCTATCGTTCGGCGAAGGATAGCGTACTTGACACTGTTGCAGACTTGAAACTACGCGGACATGTGATCGTGAAGCAACGCGATTGAAGGAAATGGATCAACGTCACCATCAATAGGAGAACAGTATGTCGTCAGATAAAAAGGTCATCGTCACCAACGATGGCATGTGGGGCTTGGTTTGGTTCTTGGCCACGGTAGGCGCTGCGATTTATTTCGTGCAGCAGGCAACAGGGTTTGGGGATGGCGTGATGGCAATCCTCAAGGCACTCATTTGGCCAGCCATGATCATGTATAAAGTGTTGCAGCTGTTACAGCTCTGAGTGACCGCAGGTTCTGGCTCATCAGTTGTATCACCTTGTACCGTCCAGAGATCCAAGAGTATATGGGCGTTTCTTTGCTGCATCGGAACCGAACGTTGGTGAACATTCGGATTGGCAAGAGAAGCGGTGCAACAGTACAAAGTAGTGATTGGTACTCGCCGGTTGCAGTGGTGATCACAACTATTGGACTGTGTGCTTTGCTTGTTTGGCAGATCTTCTTCAACACTACGTGGTTTAACGACAAACTACGGCTCGACAAAGACGTTGATGAAGAGAAGATCGACATGTACATTCCGCGCACCACCATTCTTGCCGTCATGTCCATGGTCATCGGTGGACTCGTGCTCGTAGACAATGTACCGCAACTCGCGACCCAGATCCTAGCGTTTATGCAAGAGAAGGAATTGTTCCGAAGAGATCCAGAATCGAAATACATTATAGACAGAGGAGTGCGAACACTGTTTGGTGCTCTGCTTCTCACGCAAGCAAAGCGGGTCGCCGCGTTTATTGAAAAACAAAACTTCTGTGTGAGAAGTGAAGGCCCACAATGTTTTCGTTAGAGAGGGGAGCATTGCTCTCGACACTTGGCATGATCGCCTTCGTAACCACGAATGTAGTGTCGAATCTAGACAATGCTCAGAAGAAACGCCCCACGCCATCATCGCACAACAACAACCTGCGTAGCCGCATTGTGGAGGAGGACAGTGTAGACGCCACTCGGAACGGACTGTAGTGAAACAGGCGTTGGGCCATTGTGGAGTTGCTCGTAAACAACACGTCCGGTTGCGTCTACGATGCGCACCAACGCTGGCTCTGACGTTGTCACAAAGAGCTCGTCTGATGCAGGGTTCGGATAGACTGTCAGCGCATGTACGGAACGTGCAGCAGCATCTTCGGAAACATCCGTTGGCGCAATGTATTCGTACGCGCCAACGTCCGCCGTGCCTATCCGCGGTTCGTACCAGCATACGTGCTTGTATACTCCGGCGGGAATGATTGGCATAGAGACTTTCCTGCCTTGGTTGTCGATGACCGTGAAGTCTCCATCGGGTCCGGCCTTGCCTCGCGCTACCGACGTTGATGTAATGCCATAGTTATACGCGGCTGCATCGATAAATCCCGCCTGCGACGCCTGCTTCAAGAAGATGTTCATTGCCGTGTCGATCGTTGCCGCCTTACCCGTCAAAAAAGTCGTAGTGCCAACGATGATGTTGTTCACAGCCCGGAGCGTAACGGTGTTCGTGTCTAGCCGACGAAGTGTTGATGCCGATCTGTCGCTCACAATTGTATTGCGTGCTAGATAGATGACATTGTAATACGTAGAGTCCGTCATGCCTTCCAACCCATATCCGATCACATTCCCATTCTCTGCATTCGCGCCTTTGTGAATGATGTTGCCAAGGATGTAGGCCGTGCCACCATTCGGCAAGTCGATGTTCCTACTCCCCGTTCCGTCTTCATTCGTGATACGATTGTACATGATGTAATTCAGTCGAGCACGTGATTTGTATTCATGACCAACCTTCGTTCCATGCGAGTAGTTGCTGATAAAGAACAACCTTGCAACATGATTAACATAGATCGCATGCGATAGTCCATCACCTGCGCCACTGCGATCGAATTCGCAGTTCGTAACACGAATGGTGCTCTTCATGTTGTCGCCCGCTAGTATCCCATCCTGGTTATTTCGAAACGTGCAACGAGTGATCGTGATAGTTGTCCCTTCCACCCTGATCCCTGCACCATTCCTATCCGGCACAGCGCAGTCCAAGAACGTGATATTGTCTACCGTGCACGAATCACCCTTGATCACCCAGATCGCCTTTTGTTCTGCTGCCTTACCATCTGCATAGAGGTTCACCATGCCCTTGCCTAGAATCGTGCACGTGTTGGCAATCCATGAGCAGACATCGCCGTGATAGTTGCCGGAGTCGATCTCCACCGTATCGCCATCACGAACAAGCTTGCACACAGCACTCGGTGTTGTGTACGTGCGCGTTGCGCCTACGTGCCACGTTGTAGCAAGGCAGGGTAGGGAGGCAAGGAGGAAGAGAAAAACACGGAGCATAACGGTACCTTGAAATTCTCAGTCAATGTACGAATGTCGACGGCTCGTAACCTCATACACTGGCCGTCCTCGTAGCATCGATTCCTTTCCCCTTCACGTCTGCACATCACACCATGGAAACGAAAGACGCACTCGGCAATGTTCTCGCCACGGGCGATTCGGTAAAGCTCGCGAAAGACGTAACGGTTGGCGGGGCATCCGTTACGCTCAAGGGTGGACAGGTGATCAAGAAAATCCGCTTCACCGAAGATCCCAACGAGATCGACTGCAAGGTAGACGGCATCAAGATTGCCGTCAAAACAGCCTTTGTACGCAAGGTGCAGTAACCGCTGGCCGACTGTAGGGTTGTGTCCCATGTATTTGGCTGCTTCAGTTTCATGTTCGGAGTTCATGTATGCGTATTGTTTCGCTTGTTGTGTTCACGTTCCTATGCCTTGTCACCCTTGCCATCTCTCAGCAGCATCCTGCAATACGATCGTGGTTGATCAATACCACGGATATCAAGGGCCGACACTACATCAAGGGCAATGCAGCGCCGGTCCAAGACACGTTCTCTGCGAACGTTCAGGCGGTTCAGTATTCCGCAGACTATGCATACGTTCGATGTAGTGGCATTCCGGCTTATGTGATCGGACCATATCAAGATGGCAACCCTGCACTTGCCATCGGAAGGGGATACATCTTTAAGATTCCACTCGCACCCAAAGAGAATACTGGCGCGAAAACCGCAGTTGGACTGGGTCATGTTGCTGTGCTTGTGAACGGTGTTCCAGTGTACAACTATGCAGATGCGCGTTCATACAACAACGCAGGTGTGTGGCATCAAAATGCCATCGTCTTTGAGCGAACAGGTTTTGATTGTGCAAAGGGGCACCCCTCGCCAATCATGGCCGCAGGCCCACCAACGGGTGGACAAACCAACGGATCGTACCATCACCATCAAGACCCCTCTGCATTCAACATCGCATCGGTGAAATTGTCTGATGTGTGCGACATGTATTTGGCCGACGGACTGTATGTACCGGACAGCTCAACGCACGGTCCACTCATCGGATTTTCGTTCGACGGCTATCCCATCTATGGTGCCTACGGATGGGTGAAGCAAGGCGGCAAGGATGTGGTGAAGCTCATGAAGCCTAGTTATCGGATGCGTACGATGGCAGACCGTATGACGCTGCCTGATGGGTCGGCTGCTGCATCTGCCGGACCCACCTTTACCGCGCAAGCACTTGGTTCGTACAACGAAGACTTTGAATATGTTGCCGGCTCCGGTGATCTCGACGAGCACAACGGTCGGCTCTGCATAACGCCCGAGTATCCAGAGGGAACGTATGCCTACTTCGCCACCATCAACGCTAGTGGAAATTCAGTCTATCCGTACGTCATCGGTCCAACGTATAGAGGCGTAGTTGTTGCCGACAATTTCCCTGCTCGCGGTCCTGGCGCAGCATCTACGAACGTGAAGATCACCGAGCCCGTCACCACGTATGTGCCAACCAGCACTACACCATCAGTTCGTTTCACCACGTCGCCTACCGTCACGGCCACCGTTGCAAGCGCCTATCGCTACGATGCCAAGGCAGAAGCCAATGTTGCAGGCAGTATCGTCTACGCCCTCACAACGAAGCCAACCGGCATGACGATCGATACAGCCACAGGAACTGTAACGTGGCCTATACCTGCAGAGGGCAGACACGACGTCTCCATTCGTGCAGTAATCGTTGGCGACGTGATCTCGGCTCTACAGAACTTTGTTCTTGATGTTATGGCAGAGGCCACATCGGTAGAGCAGGACGACGTTCCTGAATTGAAATCGGTCAGGATCTTTCCAAACCCTTCCTCCAATCTTCTGATCATTCAAGTGACCGTCCCCATACCATCTTCGGCGCTCGTGGAACTGGTAGATCTGACCGGTCGACTCGTCCGCACAACCACAATCTATCAAGGCAGCACCATGGCCTTTCTCGACCTGCAAACCGTGTATGCCGGCTCGTACGTTGTGCGCGTGACGATGCATGGCGTGACAAAAACGTTTGCAACGATAGTAGGGGAGTAGGGGGCGACGTGTTTGGAAAAATGACAACAGATGGACAGATCGATGTCGATAACATCACAACTGGAGAATGACGATGGCCGTACTCACTGTTCGAAATGTACCCGACGAGGTTCATCGTGCGTTGCGGTTGCTTGCAGCGCAGTATGGGCGCAGTACCGAAGCGGAGGTGCGTGCAATACTCGTGATGGCAGTTGACTCGCCAGAGCGATTGAAGTTGGGTTCGTAACTCATGAGCATGAGCCGGGAGACCGGGCTTACGACGGCTGATGTGAACGCCTTGGAGAAGGCTATGTCCGACAACCGTGATCTCGATCCTCACGAGCCAATTCAATTTGAATGATCATACTCGACACCAACGTTCTCTCAGAAATGATGCGGCCTGAACCAAGCGGTTCTGTGATTGCATGGTTAGACGCTCAAGAGATCAAGACGCTGTTCCGCACGAGTGCAACGATATCGGAACTACTCTATGGTGTAGAGTCGATGCGTGCAGGAAAACGTAAGAGTCGCCTGAGCAATTACTGCAAAGGTCTTAACGACATGTTTTCTGAGCGGATACTAAAGTTTGATGTGCATGCTGCGGAGCACTATGCGAGGTTGGCAGTTACAACCCGGAAGCGAGGTCACGGATTTCCAGTACCGGACGGCTACATCGCGGCAATCGCATCATCGCATGCATTTGCAATCGCTACTCGCGACACCGCCACCTTCGCATCCGTAGGGCTCACGGTGATTGATCCGTGGTGCCCTTAGGTGCATCTGTTTCGATACACTTGATCCGGAGCAGGGCACGTTTGAACGTTTCCGAAACTTCTATAACTTCGAAAGGCTGCATTCAGGAATCGGATAGGGCACTCCCGCTGAAAAGCTCAAGGCACTTGGTGTTGATGTCCCGTTTCCTGCTGACCTACACAAGGATGTTCCCCTGTTCTTTTACCAGATAATCACGGAATTTCAGTCCTAACAATAGGGGTCTAGACCACGCGGGACGCCCCCTAAAAAGCAGTAAACCCCTGCAACCTAAATGGTCGCAAGGGCTTACTATTAATTCTTGTAGCGGGGGCAGGACTTGAACCTACAACCTTCGGGTTATGAGCCCGACGAGCTACCAATTGCTCCACCCCGCGGTGTTAGACTTCGAATATAGGGGAAAAAGTTGGACTGACAAGGGGAATGGTGGAATGCGTGTGGATTTGCTACGGAAGCACTCGCAAGAAATACGACATTCGATATCTCTACAACACACCAACAAATCGGTTCCCGTACCCACTTGTTGGGGTGTTCAATTCATGCGTTGCGTAGTACGAACGATACTGTACCGCAAGGATCGAGTTGTCTGAATTCACACTGTCTGCAACGATGCTCGGTACGATGAATGAGCCATCGTCTGCCGTGGTACGAGACACAGCAGCAAAGAAAGCATATCGTCTTATGTTGGTGATGATGTGGAAGTCGTGGACGACGCCGTCTGAGCGCGCGCCTACGCTAACAATGGGCGTCGGTGCGCTTTTGCTCCAGTCCGACGTGTAGGAGCGAAAGCGGGCACCAAGCGCAGACTCAGAGAGAAGTGCATACGTTGCCGTGATTACCGTGTCCGGCCATGTGAATTGTACCGTCATCAATGTGTCCATGTTGGGAATGCTGATCTTGCTTTTCCCTCGAGATTCATACACTAATTGCTGCCCGTTCACCATGATGTTCGGCGCACCAACCAACCCTTCTATGTTCACGATGCTGACCGTGACGCGAGATTCGAAGTTGAAATTTGAGAAGGTGCCTGTATAGACATGCTCGACGTCGACGAGGGCATCGAGCGGACTCTTGTTGAGCGTGCCATGCAGGCGCAACACGTCCACGTCTGCACGTAACGCTATGCGCGCGTCGAGTCCGCCGTTGGAGAGTGGCCCGAGCTACGACTTCTCTCTCTACTGTTCTATTGTGCCGCCATTCCATTGTGCGCTCAACAACCAACGCTGATGCTCGGCGCAGGTGCCGCCGCGTCGAATGATGCCGTCGGTCCGCAAGCCGCGTTTCGCCTTACCTGCAACGTAAAGGACGTCCTGCCCGGAACGTTGAAAATAGGAATCAGCGCCGGACAAATCTACAACGTGCCAACACTGATCTCTACGTTCCCATCATCGCAAAACACCGAGGTCCGAACCCAAGGTTCTTCGACGATCACCACGCTCATGGCCACCGTCGGCTACGGCGTTTCGTTCGATGTTCTCTCCGTTTCCGTCCTTGGCTCGCTCGGAGGCGCCAATGCTGCCTACCGACAGTATATGCCCTACGATCTTCCACCAAACTTCGCAGACCCCGGCACCTACTATCATTCAACGTTGGCAGCACCTGCATGGGCCTATGGGGTTGCCCTGCAAGCAGACGTGCGCCTCTCCGACGCTTGGTCGATCTCGCTCGTTGGCGGAAGAGACTGGTTCCGATCGGAGCTCGTGACGGCCAACAACGCGCCCTATGGGGCACCGAGCTATAGAGCCACGTTTAGCGATGGCGCTCTGCATCTGAATGCCGGCGTGTCTTACCGCATCGAGAACACGTCAAGATCTGGGAAGGTGGCAGGGAATTCGTCGGATTCGCTCGATGAGCACCAAGACAAATGGTTCGTGAATTCCATCGTGTGTTCTATTCATCCGTTCTCCAACGTACCGTATAATCAATTCAATCCTGGACTTGCCATTCAATGGCGAGACCGGTCACAAGGCATCACAGGATTCGCCGAAGGTGGTGCCTATCAGTTTTCTCAGAGCGACAGAGCAATGTACGCCGGCGCAGGAGTCCTCTTCCCGCTCGGCACAGAGTGGGTAAAGCTCGGTGTTATTGGCGGAGTTCTTTACCTGCATGACGGCGGTGCCATTCGCGTCTATCCGACTCTTTCACCTCGCCTCACCATAGATTCTCCCTGGCTTTCCCTTACCGCCCTCTTGATCCCTGCAGGAGAGACGACGGCAATTGGGCTTTTTGAGGGACTGCCGTTGTAAGAGTGCGCGCGACGCCCACACTTCCACCATTCTTTGTGTATAACTACGCCCTACGCAACCTCCTTACCCAAAGTATATTTGCCTGTTGTTATTGAATCAGAAATCTTAATGAAGATCTCCCATCGTTGGTTGACGGAATTTATAGAACTGGACGCCTCGTGGACGCCCGATCGGGTGAGCCATACGCTTACAGATCTCGGCATCGAAGTGGAACACATCGAGAACCAATCTGCTGCGCTGAAAGGCTTCGTAACCGGACGTGTTCTTGCGTGCGAGAAACATCCGAAGGCGGATAAGCTGCATGTGTGCTCGGTTGACGTGGGAGATGGGACGAATAGGACGATCGTGTGCGGGGCGCCGAATGTGGCGATCGGACACACCGTCTGCGTGGCCCTCGAAGGTGCCGTCGTTCCCAATGGCGGTTATGAGATCGAACTCCGCGCACTTCGCGGTATAGAATCGCAAGGCATGTTGTGCTCGCTCGTCGAACTCAACATGGGGGACGATCATTCGGGTATTCACCTCCTTGACCCTTGCCTCCCTCCCGGAATGCCGCTTGCTCAAGCACTTGGCGTTGATGATGTGATCTACGAGATTGCGGTGACGCCGAATCGGGCAGACTGTGTGAGTCACCTTGGCGTGGCTCGCGAATTGGCCGCGAAAGGCGCACGCCGACTCAACCGCCCGGCACCTGTCACGTTTCCACCCGTATCCGGACCCCTTACCGTAGATGTTCAAGAGCCAGAGCTGTGTCCGCGATATATGGCGCGCAGGATCACCGACGTGACCGTTGGTCCGTCACCGCAGTGGCTGCAAGACCGACTTACCTCCATTGGACTCCGACCCCGTAACGTGGTCGTTGATGTCACGAATTACGTGCTGATGGAATGCGGACAGCCCCTTCATGCCTTTGATGGAGATAAACTCACAAACAATGCCATCGTGGTGCGACGTGCCTCAGAGGGCGAAGCGTTTGTTACCCTTGATTCAAAGCCACGCACTTTGTCGGCGTCCGACATCATGATCTGCGATGCCCAACATCCCATTGCCATTGCCGGTGTGATGGGTGGCGAGAATTCCGAGATCGTCAACAGCACACGCACGGTCGTCCTCGAAAGCGCCACCTTCCATCCGTCTGCTATTCGGAAGACGGCAAAGCGACTGAGTCTGAACACCGATGCATCGTATCGGTTTGAGCGTGGCGTAGACGTGAACAACTTGGTTTATGCGCTCGACCGTGCAACGCAGATGATTTGTGAGTTGGCAGGGGGCAAGGCGGCGGAGAGGATCGATGTATATCCTGCGCCGCTTGCACCACGTACGATCGTTGCTCGCTATGCCGCGGTGCGCTCACTTGTTGGTGTGGATGTTGCAGATGCAGAACAGCGCGTGCTCGTACAATCGGTTGGTTGCAACGTAGAGGAAATCGACGCGGCGTCGTACCGAGTAACAGTCCCGTCGTGGCGCGTTGATATGTCGTTGGAATGCGACGTGGCCGAAGAAGTGGCCCGTCTTGTCGGCTACGACAACATCCCTCCCGCAACCCACGCTCGCGTGTCGCTGTTGGGCGCGGCCCTACCCGCACACTTGCGCGCGCCAGAACATCGGTCGCGCGTGAGAACGCTCTTGGTGGATAGGGGCTTCAACGAATGTTATACCACCGTGCAAACATCGCCCGAGCGCGCAGCGCTCAGTGATGAGTCTACTGTTGTGTTGAAGAATCCTCTTGGACTCGAGAACTCGCAGTTCCGCACGTCGATCATTCCGTCGTTGTGTGCTGTGGCCGGACGTAATCTTCGCAACGGACAGGATTCCGTGCGCTTGTTCGAATGCGGTAAAACGTTTCGTAGAACAGATACCACGCAAGACAATGGATTTTCCGTTGTTGAGCGCGAGCACGTGACGGCACTTATCACCGGTTTCAGCGACGCACATTGGAGCTCACCGAAAACTCGTTCATCAGATTTCTACGACATGTGCGGCGCGGCGCAAGCAATGCTGCATGCATGTGGTATTCGCACCGCAGATCTGCGTGCTGTGGACGATGCGCAAGACACAGCGTTGTTCACGCAGAACCGACTCGACGTAATGCTTGGCAGCACGCGCATTGGAACGGTGGGCGAAGTACTGCCGGCGGTGGCTTTGATGTCGGACATCGACAAAGCCGTCTATGCATTCGAGATCGATCTGCGCTTGATGCAGTCCGAACAGGCCGTGTTCGCGGCCGTGGGACTGTATCCTACGGTGCAACGCGATGTAGCCTTTGTGGTGGATGAAGCAGTCTCGGCCGCTGCTATCGTATCGGCCGTGCGTACCGTGAACACCACGCTTCTACGATCGGTGGAAGTGTTCGATGTGTATCGCGATCAGCACATTGGCGTAGAAAAGAAAAGTATTGGTATTGCCATGACCTTCCGCAGCGACGAGCGCACGCTTGTTGACGCAGAGGTTGACGAGGTTCTTCAATCCGTGATCAACACAGCCGCTTCCGCAACGGGAGCAACAGTCCGAGGGACAACAGTATGAGCAACGGCACTCCAAAGCCAGAGGCACAGCCACTCTTCCTCGAAGAAGTGAGTGCCGAGATGCGTGTGCAACCGGAACTCGAAGCAACCTTGCTTCGGTTTTGGGACATGGTGCGTAAGAGCGCCGATGTGATCGTGACGTTGCGACAAGAGAACACGTCACTGCAATCGAAACTCCAGAACGCACGCACCACGCCCGAGCAACCGCCCGAAGAATTGCAGCATCTGCGCGATGCACTCACCGATTCAGAATCTGAAGTGCATGCGTTGCGTGAAGACCTTGCCTCCCTACCTACGCTTCGCGGCGATGTAGATGAAATGCGTTCGCTCACCGTAACCATGTCTGCCGAAATCGCGCGCCTTGAGAAACTCGAAGTAGTGATCGACGAGCTTCGCACGAGTGAACAAGATCTGATCGGAAAGCTCACCGATACACAGGCGGAGCTGGAGGAGATGCGGAGGGCAGTGGATAGGACGGAAGACCTGAAGAAAGTGACAAGTGACAAGTTAGAAGTGAGAAGTCATGAAGATGAAGACGAAGACGAAGTGAGAAGTGACAAGTTAGAAGTGAGAAGTCAAGTGAGAAGTGACAAGTTAGAAGTGAGAGGTCATGAAGAC
>Ga0105044_10001811_pt1 | contig 28972 bp, 22 predicted proteins | sample MAT01_FD_78092 | JGI IMG/M metagenome (GOLD analysis project Ga0105044, IMG submission 78092) | Freshwater microbial communities from Lake Fryxell liftoff mats and glacier meltwater in Antarctica - MAT-01 | ecosystem: Environmental > Aquatic > Freshwater > Ice > Liftoff microbial mat | place... | reverse complement strand
CTAAGCTCCAACAAAAAAATGCGTCTTTTAAGGACGCACTTTCAGGTCATTTCAACTTGTAGGCCCAGCAAGTGGGTCTGTCGGCGAGAACTCACGAATCGACGTGCTCACGCAGCGAAACAGAGATCGGGAGTCGGAAACCGATAAATTACTTATCGACTGCGCGGCCTACGGCATCCTTGGTGTTATCGCTGGATTCCTGCAAATCCTTGCCCGCACCCTTTACTGCGTTGCAAGCAACGAGCGGGCCGAATGCAAGAGCCGTCACGGGGATGAGGATCATCGCAAGGCGAAGGGAGAGGGAGGGGCGGACGGTTGAAAGTGCTTTGGTAGTGTTCGACATAAAAAGTTGTTCCTTGAAAAATTTGCTCTCTAACTACATTTACCTATTAGGAGGCTTGCATTTACCCAGCCAAGAGTGTGGGTGAGAAATTCTTGATCTCAGCGCCATTCGTCCATGACCAAGGCGGAGGATGATCTCGGTCAATCTGGTTCGCCCGCAATGCTTCTATGAGCTAACGAAAGTTTCAGCACGGGCTGCGTCAGCTGTGGGCATGAGTGACATCTGGACGGGGGATGTGAGCGAGAGTTGAGGGCCGCATCGCTGCGGCGGGTAGGTTGAATTTTGACAGCAACACCGCACAACGCCGAAAGCGGTTATTGACGGACTGACTGCGTGTCTCGGGCGAGCTGAATGAGTGCTAAGAAATTAACCAAGTGGGATCAGTTCACGCGGAAGGTGTCGCGCCTACCCGCTCTTGCCGCAGCGGCGGCCGTGGGTGAAGACGCCGTGCATGCTGGCGATTCTCAGAGTATCGAGGCGCACGTGGAGCTTCTGACTGAACTAATGACGCGCGGGGCGGTTCGGAGTTGGGGCTTGCAGAGGTGGTGCAAACCCGGGACATCGCTCGACGCTGCGGCGCGGTTGGCTGATCAGGGCTTGTTGCGATGCAAGTTATTGCTTGCGGGAGCAGAAAGCGAGTACGTCAAGCGAAGGACGCAATCGCAGGCGGCAGCGGGGCTTATCTCGATTTGGATGAAGCTGAGCGAACAGACGCGCCGGGAAGTCGCTGCGATGTCGAGCGAGGTGCTGGATGGTGCGTTGGCTATCTGCTTTAACGGCGGGCCAGCGGGGCGGGAGGCCGCGGCGTGCGCCATGCCACGTTTTACGGACCCGATTCTGTGGTCGCGGCTGGGAGAAGCGATGGCCGACCCCGATGCACTTGTGCAAGCCCGTGGGATTGATTCGTTAGGCAGGATCTGTGAACAGCGGCCAAGAGCGCGGGCGCGTGCTTTGCTCGTTCAGCTATGTTATGGTGTTCTTCAATCAGGCCCCGCGTCGGCTCCTTCAAAGCGAGCGGCGGCGATGGGGCTATTTACCATGAGATGCCAGCCACCCGTGACCGATATAAGCGAGGGGGCAATCTCTATCATTCAGAGCACGCTGAGGTTTGGTTCGGGGGCATCTGTGTGCGGCGCGGCGGTGCACTGGCTGATAGATCCGCGGATGGCGCGTGCGGCGGAGGCCTGCATGGCCCGTACCGAGCGAGCCGAGGAGCGGGCGGCGGTGCTGGAGCGCTGGCACCTGATGCTACGTCCGCGACGAGCCAGCGCGGTCGCGAGCTTGAAGGGGACGGCGAGTCGAGAATATAATATTACATTGAAGACCAAGGCAAGGGGGCGGCCCGTTATCGGTGGGCGGGGGCCATTGCCCCCCGGCGGCCTGGGGTCTCTGCGTTCAGTGCCCGCGAGTATCGGCCTCCTTGGGCTGGTGGGCGGATTAAGCGGGCCGAGCCGGGAGCACTTGTTAACATTAACGCTGGGCAATGGTGACCGCGCGGTGAGAACGCTCGCAATGACCAAGGCGCCTATCAGGCTGCTTGCGGACTTTGCTTTCGATGCGGACCCAGGGATTGCCGCGGGCGCTGCGGCGCGATGGTTGGAGACCCAGCCGCGGCGCGATCGGGGAAGTGGGAGCGCGGCTGACCGCAAACCAGCCGTGGCTGGTGATGATGAAACTTATATTACGATGGACGCGCTGGCCCGCTCGCCCCACCAGCGGGTGCGGGCCTTGACAGCGGCGAGGGGCTCCGGATTATCGCGGGTGAGCGTGAGCACCGAGGCGATGAACGCCGCGCAATTATTACGTTATGTTGAGGATTTGAAGCTAGAGGCCACGGCGGCAGCGCGGGCCGCGGCCGCGCTTACTGGGGCCATCAGATGCGCCGGTGCGGTTGAGGCAAAGCTGCTTCGTCGGGGAGCATTGATGGTTCTGCGCAAGAGCATCGAGGCGGGCCGGGATGAACGCGTGGTTGCGAACCTCGTCGAAGCGTGTACGTCGCGGATGGTGCTGGCTGAGGGAAGTGGGGGCGAGGTCGTAAGTCTGCTCAGCGAGCTTAAGAATCCGGCGTACCACCAGAGAGTCCGGGCGAATGCACTGCGGGCGTTGGGAAGGTCGGATGCGAACGGTGCCATTCAAGGCTTAAGTCACATGCTCTCCGATCCGCGTCCGGTGCATCGGCTCTCTGCGGCATGGCTGGCCACGAGGTCTGCGGGGCTTTGGGTGGCGAGCGGCGATGAAGCCGCAGTGCGGGAGTGTAAGTTACAACTTACGCACCTTTCCGGCTTTCTCAGACCCGGAGTCCACGAGCCCGGGGACGCAGTGCCACGCGCCGAGGGAGACTACCCCCAAGGACAGCGTCTGCGGGCGAGAGCCTCGCACGCGGCAGTTCTGTGGAGTTTGCTCGGCGGCGAAGTTAAATCGCTGCCGCGCTTATCGCTAGCTGGCGCGGCGACTTCCGACGATAATTTGGAAGTAAGAGAAGCGAGGGATGCGGCATGACCAATGGATCGCCCAAAGCACTTACGATTCATGGAATCGGTGCTCAAACGGCCGCAGCCGGGAGCCCGGCAACTGGTAGGTCGATCGCGACGATCGCGATCTCTTGCGCCGGAACGACTTTTATTATTACGTTGACGATCGTTCTAATAGTCATTCGCTGTCGATCGCGAATGAAAAGATTGCTGCGCGACCCCGCCGCGTTTGCGAGGCGAGCGATGGCCGCATGAGCATCTTCTCAAAGCTCTAGGGGTTATTCTATCGGCAAGGGGCGCACTTACTAGACGATTGGACGCGGGCACAACGTCTGTTAAATTAGTAACCGCTGCCGCTGCGGCGATTCTGGTCGCCGAGGATTGCGCCGCCCAAGGCTCCAACGAGCGCGCCCGCCGCGGCTCCCTTCCCCATGTTGCCTGAAAGACTACCTAGGCCCAGACCTACCAACGCGCCCAACCCTGCGCCGGTAGCACCGCCCTGAAGAGCATTGTCGCAGCCGCTCACAGAAGCAAGCGAAGCCACGAGGATGGAGGCCAGAGCCAAGCGGGAAGCACCACTGCGACCGGCACCAAGGCGAGCTGAGACAAGGTGAGCTGAGCTAAGTTGAGCTACGCCAGACAACGCGGTTGAATTAGTGCTGTATTGCATGACGAGAATTCCTTACTTAACGGCGGTATCATCCAATGTGCAGAACCTTGCGAACGATAGGACGCCCGCAACGGAGAAAAGTTCGCCGCTGGAAGCTAGCTGGATCCAAGTGAGACTTTTTAATCGGGGCGGAAAACTTTACGCCCTGATCGGAGAGCGTTCGCACTATGAGCAATTTTACTCAAAGTGTGCTGATAACTAACAAAAACCATTAATGCCGCAGGTTCTCTTTTTCAATTTTGCTATCATTGCACGTCGTCACTGAGCGGTGCAGTCTTGGGTCGAGCCTGCGAAAATCACGAAGTTAGAATCTTGGGCAGACAAACTTTTACGAAGCGCAAACTCAATGAGGTGCTGATCTGGGGATTGACGTTGGCTTGTGAGGCTTTGAAAAAAAAATGCACGCAGGTAACAAACTGGATGGACCCGCGTATCACCCGAACGCCAGGGGGGTTCAGATTTCTCGAGGTAAATGGCGCGGGTGGGGATTCTCGGACCGCCCGTGCAATATATGGATACGGTGAGCGTTTGCTTCAGGATTTGGACCCGAGGTGGCGTAACAGGAAGTTCTCGGCGCGGCGCGTGTTCAACCTATGAACAGAAACACTTGGGAACACATAGGAATGCATCGGGAGGCGGAGCTTCGAGTCAGGTTGCCGATAACGTATGGCAAGAGGCAGATGTGATTAGTGACTTAGACCGTAATAAGAGCGATTCAACTGACGAGTCGCTAAAAAGAACTGGACTGAAGGAGTTGCTGAATATGGCTTTTATGAACAATCGGACTGTCGCCGCCTTGGTTTTATCCGCCCTCACGCTGGCCGCGGCGGCTGGGTTGGCCATGGCTCAGCCCGGCGGCGGCGGCGGTCGCGGAAGGGGCATGTTCGGGGGCGGTGAAAACATGATCCCTCCGGTCAGTTTGCGGCAGGTCGAACAGTTCTCAAAGATTGTGGGAATGACGGCCGATCAGAAAGAAGCCGCCGATGCGTTGCTTGAAGGATACTCCCAGCAGGCGGCAGTCGCGGCGAAGGCGATGCGTCAAGCCAGCGACAAAGCTCGTGAGTCGATGCGTGATGGAGGCCAGGCTGACCCTGCGGTATGGCAGGGCGTTCAAGACGCGATGACCACATTCCGCGATGAGCGAAAGAAGTTAGACGACGGGCTCATGAATGACATGAAGGCAATTCTCTCGCCCGAACAAGTCGAAAAGTGGCCCGCCGTCGAGCGTGCTCATCGGCGTGAGGGAACGCTGCGTTGGGGTCGTATGAGCGGCGAGCGAGTCGATCTTGTTGACCTCACGCAGAAGCAGACTCTGCCCGAGGAGAGCCGGGAGCAGGTGCTTCCGTTGTTGATTCAGTATGAGGAGGATCTTGATCGAGAACTTCTCCGACGCAATGAGCTGTATCAGACGTCCATGGAAAAGATGGGCGAGCTGCGGCGCAGGGGCGACATGGACGCCATGCAAGATATGATCGAGAAGGGCCGGGAGGCAGGTAAGCGGGTGCGAGAGTTGAATCGTAAGTATTTCCGTCAGATCATGGATTCCTTGCCCGAAGATAACAAAGCTCCTTTCCAAGTCGCGTTCAAAGAGGCAAGTTACCCTGATGTTTTCCGCAAGGGGTACGCGGGTAGGGTCGCCGAGGCGGCTGGTGCCATGGTTGATCTCTCAAGCGACCAGAAGGACAAGGTCGGCGAGATTGCTAAGAGGTATCAAACCGCCCTCGCACCCCTGAACGAAAAAACCGCCGTCGCTCAGGAAGAAAGCGAAGAGAAGTTTAATCTCCGGGAGATGGCTGGCCGTGGTTGGCGTCAAGAAGGGCCCGTCGCAGACCTCCGGCGCGAGCGTCGGGATCTCGATAGTAAGTTGATTGGTGAGATTAAGGGCGTGCTGAGCGAAGAGCAGGCGACCAGGTTGCCTGAACGGACGGAGGATGAGGAAGGCGCAGATCGCCAGAGGGGTCGAAACCGCGAGAACGCGGCTCGTCCCGCGGCCACCTGACCGCCGCGAGAAGACTCGTGCCAGCTTGCGGTTTGAGAGAATTCTCGAAACAAAAGCGAATGAAGGATCTTCCCATTTCCTGCGACTGGATGCGGCCTTCGCATTAATGTCGCAGCCGAAATGTTTGAAAGCGATGCGCGCGACCGACGGAAAGAGGTGGGTCCGCGCATCGTCATGCGCAGCCGTGGGCACGGCTGCGCAAAGGCAGCGGGTCACGATCTGTTTTGATGACGGCCATCAGCGTGCGAGCCTTTGGTCGCGTCGGGGCCGGAGATTACCGTCCTAACGGAGCCCTCAATGCTGTCACCTACTAAGGTTGCTCAACTTCGTCGGCTCAGGAGCTGCGTCGGGCGACTACTTTGCGCGCATCCAGCTGCGGTACTGTCGTTTGCAAGCGTCGCGGCAGTTTTTGCTCCCGTGCAGACTCACGCGCAACAAAGGATTTCTGTAAATCGCTCCATCGGTGGGCCCGGGGGCAGTGCTCTCTCCGTTATGGTTACGAAAATGGCAAGCGAGCGATACGCCCGCTTGCTGGGGTTTTCGGCCGAACAACTCGATCAGGTCGCGACTATTCAAGGCCTGCACGCCGCGGCGTTCCGCGAACGTCAGGACGCGACGCGAACCGCGATGCAGGAGCTTCAAAAGTTGAGCGAAGACTCGGGCGATTCCGACGTGTTTATGGAGAAAGTGTCGGGTATTCAGGGCGAGTATAGCAAAGCCACAAAGAAACTGGAAACGGAGTTCTTTGCAGACATTAAAGCGATGGCAAGCGTGGACCAGTTAGATCGTTGGACGAAGGTGGAGCGGACGCGGCGGCGAGAGGTCGGCCTTCGGCCTGGCGGTGTGAGCGGTGAAAGTGTCGATCTGGTTGCGATCTGCGAGCGGCTTAAACTACGAGGCACAAGCGCGTCCGAAGTAATAGCGGCCCTTGATCAGTACGAGTTGAAACTGGACCGGCTTTTGGTGGCAAACGAGAGTGATGGAGATAATACTGGGTTTGAGCCGGGCAAACCGATCGACGTTAAGAAACTAAGTAAAGCGATCAGTCAGGGCAAGGAGGCCGGGATGAAAATCCAAGACCTCAACCGCGACTCGGCGTGGAAGATCGACGCGCTCCTGCCGGAGTCTGATCGCGCAGCATTCGCCGAGGAAGTTAAGCGGGCGTCGTTTCCTTCGGTTTATAGATTCTCCAGCGCGTTCAAGCGGGGCACGGCGGCACAGGCTCTCACAGATTTAACCCCTCAGCAGCGAGAGAAAATTGACCAAGCGGTGGCGGAGTACAAGCGATCAGTTGGAACGATAAATGCAGCATGGGCCAAGGCTATAGAGGCGGCCGAGGCGAGCGGACATACCGGGGCCATGAGTGTCGCGGGTGGCGAACGCGTCGTGATGTCAATGGGCGAGGATTCACCGGAGTTGAAGGATGCTCGCAAAGCGCGACGCGAACTCGATGAGCGGCTGCAAAAAGGAGTGAACTCGGTGCTATCCGCGGAGCAGGCTGAAAAGTTGCCCGAGATCGGCGAGAATGAGGCCGGTGGTGAGGGCCGGGGCTCGGCAGTACGCCCGGGTGAACGGCAGATCATGATCCGGCGTTCTGAGTAGGCGATTCGTGCGCCAATACCCAGCCCGAGTGCCAGAGAGCGGGGCCACCGTGCGAACAAACCACAGCGGCCACTCCTGCGTATCAAAAAGTGGTTCCCCTCGCCCCTTGGTGGCTTGAGCTTTCGGATGGTCTTGGTTCACTTAGCGAGCAGACTTGAACTGTAGATTTGGGAGCGGAAGTGGTTGCGGGGTTTGGGCGCGGTTCCTCTTTAGTAAGACTGGACGCGGGAAAATGGAGACGATGCCGCTTAGTTTGGAAAATGGAACTTTGAGTTTCTCGTAGGCGGTGTGCTGCTTGCCTGCTTTGCGCAGGTAAGATTATGACTATCGGCCTCTCGTCGGAATGGACCTACCAGGAGTTTTGCGCAATGACTCGTCTTATTGAATCACCCTTAAATGGCTGTTATCTGAGTTTCCGGGCGGGGCTGGCTTCGCTGGGCAAGCGGGTGCTGTGGGTCCTGGCCGTAGCAGCATTATTCGTTGTCGTGCAACCGGCGCGGGCACAGTTTGGTATGATGAACAACGCGCAGATGATGCAAGACACCATCACGAGACGTGGCTTGGATCGCTACTGCAAGTTGTTGGGGTTGGATAAGGATCAGAAGGACGCGGCGAAGGCGCTTTTTGAGGGCCAGCAGACCGAGACTGCGACCCTCCAGAAAGAAACCGCGGAGAAGATGAAGGAGCTTGGAGAGAAGGCGCGCGAGAATAGCGATTTTTCGGTGTACCAGACCGAGATGCCCGCAATGATGAAGGCGATGGCGGAGAAGGGTGAAAAGCTTGAGGAGAGTTTCTTCGCCGATCTCAAGGCGTTATGTAATGATGAGCAACTAGCGAACTGGGACACGGTCACTCGCTTCCGTCGGCGTGAAAAAGCCATGCGGTTTGGTTTTGTGAGCGGTTCAGCGGTTGATATGATCGCTGTCACGGAAAAGGTTAAGCCCGCCACGGAGAGCGTTTCCGACCTCAAGGATACCCTTTTGCAGTACGAGCTTGAGGTCGATAAACTGCTCGTCGAGTTTGAACGCGTCGGCAAGGAATCGCAGAAGGACATGTTCGAGGGCGGGGCGATGTTCGATATGACCAAGATCGAATCGATGATGCGGAAGTTTTATGATGCGGGTGCGCTAGTGCGGGATGTGAATCGTAAGTACGAACGCCAGATCGCTCCGCTGCTGAGCGAGGAAGAGCGAACCAAGCTCGATCTGGAAGTAAAACGCCGCAGTCACCCGAAGATCTACAAGGCATCGCGGCCTCAACAGCTGTTTGACGCGGCCATGGGGTTGGCCGATCTTACCGCCGAGCAAAGGGAACAGCTCGTGGTGCTACGCGAGGGCTATAACCGCGAGGCCTCGCCAATTAACGAGCGCTGGGCGAAGGCCGCTGAAGAAAAGGAAGAAAAGGCAGGCGGTACTGTAATGGTAATGATTCAGGGCTTCCAGATGCAGGGTGGCGGCGCGGACGACCCGGTAAAAACCGCTCGCGAGTCACGGAAAGAAGTCGACGACAAGACAAAGGACCGCATCGAAGCAGTCCTGACGAAGGAGCAGGTAGCGAAGCTGCCCGCGAAGAAGACGGAAGAGTTTAATCCGATGGCCGACTTTATGTTCTCCGACGATGAGGGGGAAGAAGGGGCGACGGAAAGTAAGTAGGCAATCCTCAAATGGTGATGCCTGCTTCGCGAGGTAGTTCTGGTACATCGTGGACGGCAGGATGGTGGGTTGATCCTTCGACCTGCCCGCCGGTTTGAGCGAATCTTCAGGCGAGCTGGACCATTGCGCGCCTGCGGACCGCGTTTAAGCGGGTTTTGGCACATGTGCTGGTCGTGAGGGCGTCCGGGGCTGACGATGAGATGTGAGAACGCGGGTGAAGGTGGCGAGCTTGGCGAGCGTGGAGGAAATACCCGGTGTAGAAATAATTTGTGGGTTAGTGCGTTCTACAGTTGAACCGAATTACAATGCCAATCAACAGTGGATCACCACCGGTTCCCGCTCGAACAGATGTCGCCCTAGAAGGCCACCGCGCTGTAGGATCCCTTGGGAACGAGGAGGGTCACAAGTCTGTTGAACGACCGCCCACGCTTGAGCCGCAGGTTTCCGAATCGGGACGGGCGGCGGCCACGCCAGGTGAGGGCGCGGAGCCATCACCGCTGACGGTGCGTCCCATCGCCGATGCCGCGGTAGCTGCCCTCATTGAACCTGAGCAGGCGGTGCGGTTGCAAGCCATTCCGTACGGGCGCGCTGGGCAGCGGATTCTGGTTGCGATGTTACGTTGCGACGACTACGCGGCGATCGACGAGGTGGCGGTATGTGCCGGCAGGCCCGTGCGGGCGGTTTTTGTAAACCGCGAGGTGTTTACCGACCTCATGCGTGAGTTGTACGGCGTTACGGCGGCACAGATGGCGGCCCGGCTGGGCGGTGCGCAGGACGGAGCGGGCGAGAGCGATCAACTTATCTCAAACCTAGAGGCCATCGAGGCCGACGACCTGCACCGGATGGCCGAGCAGCCTTCCCTGATTAACTTGGTGAACCTGGTGATATTGGAAGCCATCCGCGCCAGGGCCAGCGATATTCATATCGAGCCCTTCGAGAAGAAGCTCGCGGTCAAGTACCGCGTAGATGGCGTGCTGGCGGAGCAAGATGCGCCCCCCAAGGCGCTGCAGCCGGCCATCACCAGCCGAATTAAGATTATGTCGGGCATGAATATCGCCGAGCGGTACGCGCCTCAGGACGGACATATAACATTACGTTTCGAGGGTCGCAAGATCGACATCCGTGTCAGCACCGTCCCGACGCTGTATGGCGAGAGCGTGGTGATGCGCATCCTTGATAAAGACGCGGTCAACCTTGACCTTGAAACACTCGGGATGCGCGAGAGTGATCGCAGGTCGATGCAGAAACTGATCGACCTCCCGCACGGCATGGTGCTCGTCACCGGCCCCACGGGAAGCGGGAAGACCACGACGCTCTACGCCGCGCTCACTAAGCTATACGATCCTTCGCTGAAGATCATAACTATTGAAGACCCCGTCGAATACGAGCTGGACGGGGTGAACCAAATTCCCGTGAACCCCAAGCGCGGCCTAGGTTTCGCCGATGGCCTGCGGAGTATTTTGCGGCAGGACCCCGATGTAGTAATGGTGGGCGAGATCCGCGACTACGAGACGGCGGAGATCGCGGTGCGAGCCGCGCTGACAGGGCATTTGTTGTTCTCAACATTACATACCAATAACGCTGTCAGTTCGGTGGGAAGATTGCTCGACATGGGGATAGAGCCCTTTTTACTTTCGAGCGTGCTCGAAGGCGTCCTGGCGCAGCGGCTTGGACGGCGCATTTGTAGCAACTGTAAGGAGCGGGCGGTCATCCCCGAGGCTACGCGGCACCGGCTTTCGCCCTCGGAGCTAGCGCAGTTTACCGGCGGGGCCTCGTTCCGGGGCCGGGGCTGCGAGAAATGTAATAATAATGGAATGCGAGGGCGGCTGGGTTTCTATGAGCTGGCGCTGACCAACGGGCCGATGCGACAAGCGATGACGCGGCGTGCATCGTCCATGGAACTGCTTGCACTGGTAGGCCCGGAGTTTACCAGTATGCGGCGTGATGGAATCGCGAAGGCCGTCGCGGGGGAGACAACCGTCGATCAGGTGCTGATGGCGACCCAGGATGCCGAAGCATAACTTTCGTCGCAACGGGTTCGGCGTCGGCGGCAGTTCACGTGAGCGAATAATAATTTAAACTTAGTGGATGGGCGGGTGTTAACCGGTAGAGCGTGCTGATAGTGGGTGCGGCGTGAGCGAGTGCGAATGGCGACGTTTATCTACAAAACCATGGATGGCGGAGCGGGCGCGGCAGCGACCATCGAGGCCGACGACCGCGCTTCGGCGGTGAGGGAAATACTGCGCCGGGGGCAGACGCCGGTGAGTGTGGAAGCGGCGGGGGCCTCGCGAGCGTTAGCGGCAAGGTCCGGGACGAGTCCGTTTGCCACAACGCGAGCGGGAAAGGCCTCATCCGGAACACCGGCCTCGGCGTTTCGCTTATCCTCAAGGGTTATGTCGAGGGCGGACACCGCCACGTTTATCCGCGAGCTTGCGACCGCGCTCTCGGCCGGGCTGCCGCTCGTGGCCGCGCTGAAAACGATGGGTCGGCAGGGCCGCAATCAAAGGCAACGGGACATGCTTGAGCAGGTCATCAGCGCGGTCGAGCAGGGCCGATCGCTCGCCGATGCGATGCTCCCCTGGTCTGACACGCTGGGAGAACTTACAGTTAACCTGGTTCGGGCGGGCGAGGTTTCGGGCCAGCTCGGCGGGGTGCTGCTGCAAGCGGCGGATCTGCTGGATAAAGATCTTAAGTTACGCCGCAGTATTCTGGGCGCGGTGCTCTACCCGATGATCATCTGCGTGCTGGTGGTGGTGGCGATCATCGTCGTCGTTACGTTCATCGTTCCCAACATTCTGAAGCAGTTGGCGGGCCAGGCGGTTTCACTCCCTCTTCCTACGCGCATCGTGCAGGCGGTGGGTGATTTCTTTGGTTCGCTCTGGTTTGGTTTTGTTCCCGGTTGGCTCGCGTGCGCGGCGTTGGTGGCGCTGGGCACGGCCGCCTTCCGCAGGTATTACGCGACCGAGGCGGGGCGGCTTGTGGTCGATACACGCCTGATGCACACGCCGCTGCTGGGCCGGCTGCTGAAGGATGTGGCGGTAGCGCGGTTCACCCGCACGCTGGGCACGCTGACCGCCGCGGGAATCCCCATTCTTGCGGCGTTGCGTGTGACCAAGGGCACCTTGGGAAATCGCGCGATGGAGGCCGTGATTGACGAAGTCGCCGCGCAGGTGACGGCGGGCAAAACCATTGCCGAGCCGATGGAAAAGAGCGGTTACTTCCCGCCGATGCTCGTTCAGGTTGTTAACTTAGGTGAACGAACCGGCAAGCTTGACCAGATGTTAAGTAATGCCGCGAACGCCTTTGAAGAGCGTACCGAGCAGAGCGTGAAATTATTTACAACCGCGCTCCCGCCGATACTGGTGGTGGTGCTGGCGTGCGTCGTGGGTTTTGTTGTGATGGCGATTCTGCTCGCGCTGCTGGCGGCCCAGGACGCGGCGATGATGCGGTAGACGTGGATAACGGCGCACGGGGCGATGTCGCGGTGCGCTCAGATAAGGAAATTAAGTATGTTGCAACTGTTAGCATTTGATGTACGTTCCGCCCTGGCAGGGCTCAGTGCACGCGGTACTCGCGGGGGATCGACGGGGGAGAGTCTCTTGGCGAACGTCCCGGCGCGCGGGTCGGTCGGTAGGTTCGCGGGTGGATCAACGCGGCGGTTGGCGGCGGGGCGGGGGTTCTCGATCATTGAAGTGATCGTGATCGTTGTAATTCTTGGGGTGCTGGCGGCGGTGATCGCCCCGCGGCTGCTGCAGCGTGTGGGCCAGAGCAAGCAGGCTGTTGCCAAGAGCAACGCGGAGAGCCTGGCGAGCAGCATGAGTTATTACATCATCGATTGCGGGATGCCCGAGCCGGGCGCCGTGCTTTCGGTGTTATTTGAGCGGCCGCCCAACGTTCCCGAAACCGCGTGGAAGGGGCCTTACCTGAACAATCGTGATGCGTTGCGAGATCCGTGGGGCAACGAGTATGTTCTCGTCGTACCGGGGCTGGTTAACGTTGACTTTGACGTAATCTCTTATGGCAGTGACAATGTTATGGGGGGCGAGGGTGAGGCTGCGGATATCGTTAATGGCAAGCGGTGAGCGAATCGCGCAGCTCTCCGGGGCGTGGGTGAGCGAATGTTATTATTACAACTAGGTCGGTCCGGTGGTGATGAGATCGGTCTTTTCGGTTGGCATCTTTCGGCCGTAGGTACCAAAAAGCACGAAGTATTTAATGCGTTCCTTCCGAGTTAACTTCGATAATCGCGATCACAAGGTCGCTGAAAGCCGTGGCTCTGCCGCGCGGTTGCGGCGAGGAGCAGAGCCTTCATCGCGTGCGCACGATCGCGATGTGCGGCCCCGCATCGCGAGGGCCTTTTCGCTGATCGAACTCATCGTCGTAATCATAATTTTAGGTGTGCTCGGGGGCCTGATAGCACCCCGCATGCTTAATATGGGCGGGCGGCAGACGCAGGCCGATGCGCAGGCGGTGGCCGAAGTGCTCGCCATCGCGGCCCGACGTGATGATCAGACGAATCAGCCGGTGGCTATTGATTATGACTCCGAGCGAGGTTCCATCGCGCTCCAGGTATTCGGGCTTGGTGCGGGCGTTCAGGATGAAGGGCTTCCGCGTTGGCGCACTGATCGCCTCGCGCCTCCCGCCGTGCTGCGGGGTAGCGAAGTGGAGAGCGTCTGGATGGATGGTAATGAGTTAAGTAAATCAAAGTGGCGGATTGAGTTTTCGCAGCGCTCGCGTCGGCCCCAAGTCGTTATCCTGCTGCACGATCCGCGTCACGGCGACCGCTGGCGAATCGAGCTCGCGGCGGGCTCGTCGCGCCCTCTCGTGTTGCCCGTGGGCGCGGACAGTGACGGGGGATCGAGCCAGAGCGGGGCGATTGACTTGGACGCAGCAGGAAAGGGGGCCGAGCCGTGGTAATTAACTGTCTTGGCCGCGGCGGGTTAGATCACGCCAATAGTCCGGGCATGAGTGGGGCCGCGGCTCCGAGGCGGCGGGGCATGATGCTTGCTGATGTGCTCGTCGCGGTCGTGCTTCTGGGCGTAGCGCTCGCCGCGTTGATGGGTTTGAGTGGGCGCGCGATGCTGGCGCAGCGCACCGGTCAAGATTATTTAACCGCAGCGATGTTGCTGGATGAGCAGCTCTCGCTTGTGCTAGCGCGGGGCGCGGATAAGTATGAATCTCGCTTTCCTGTGGAAGGATCCTGTGATGCACCTTTCGAAGCATTCAAGTTTAAGATCGATATCAGCGGCGGCGATGGCGGTGCCGCGTTTAATGTGATCGCGACCGTTACCTGGTACGGTGCTGGCCGCATGCAATCTGAATCGGTGGAGACGCGGATTGCCGCGCGGTTGGGCGATGAGCCCGACCCCGATCGTAAGCCGGAAGAGAGCGTGGATCGCTTATGATGAATGCTGCAAAGCGACATAAGTTATTAGGATTCGTGTCGCCGCCTCGTCAAATGGCGAGGAGCGGATTCACGCTCGCAGAAGTTGTAGTCGCGACCGTCATCGCGGTCTTTATCGCTGGCGCTACCGCCTCTTCCCTCTCGCAGATGATCCGGATGCGGGGAGCATCGGCCTCCCACCAGGAAGCCTACGCCAGGGCAGAGGGCGTTGCATCCCGCATTGCACTGGACTTACAGTGCGCAGTCCGAGATCAGAATCTTAGTTTCTCCAGGATTTCGATCACGAACGTAGCGGGTGCTGGCGGCGAACGCGACGAACTGCTGGTGCTTATGCGGTCGCTGAGGCCACTGCGAGAGGCGACGGTCGAAGGCGACGAGTACGAAGCTCAGTATCGCATTGAGCCTGCCTCAATCCCAACCGCGACGGGTGACCGGATTGGCGAGGCATTTTGGAGGCGGGTCGATGCCGCGCATGATGATTATCAGGATGCGGGTGGAGTCGCGACCCCGATCGCGATGGGTGCGGTGTCATTATCTATTCAAGCCAATAACGGCGAGACTTGGTTTGATTCTTGGGAGAGCGATACCGAGGGAATGCCGCACGCGGTGCGCGTCAGCGTCACGGCACGTTCAGACGATGGAAAGACTGTAACCACCGTCCGTCGCGTGGTCGCAATCGACCGCGTTCCGCTTGCCCCGTCTGATGCTTCTACAGCCTCAGAGAAGACTGATTCAGCCGGGGGCGCTTCTGGAACTGGCGCTTCTGGAACTGGCACTTCTGGGGGCGGGGGAGCGCCGCGATGAATTACATCACATGGAATCAAGACCACCGACTTAAGCAAGCCCGCACCGGCGACGCGCTGGCAGGGAAGCGCCAGCCTGAGGCGGTGGGCGGGAAATTAAGCATACCTTCCCGCCGCGGCTTCGCAACGTTATTAGTGTTTTGCGTCATCGTTTTAAGCGCGGTACTCATCGGGATGATCCAAGTTTCGGCTTATAGCCAGGCCGCGGCGGGCCGCGAAGCTCTGGGGCGTGTGCGGGCCACATGGGCGGCCCGCGCTGGGCTTGAGGAGACGATCGCTCGGCTGGAGTTCGCGACGCTGAACGCCACCGAAAGCGGCCCGTTGGTGGTGATGAACGATATGGAGAGCGCGGCCACGGGCCAGCTGCTTCTGGCTACGTGGAAAATCGCGCACTGGGATGGGAAGCAAGAGATTTCAGGGCCGATGGACGCGCACGCCAAAATTAATATTAACTCGCCCGATTCGTCGGTGCTACTCAATATTAACCCCTTCATGTCTGAGGGCGTAGTTGATTCGGTGAAGGATTGGATCGATGCGGATGATGACCCGAACCTGCAGGGGGCGGAGCTTGGGTACTACCAGACCCTTGAGTTTGGCTACGTTCCCCGCAACGCGCCGCTCCGCACGATCGCTGAACTGGAGCTCGTCGCGGACGTTGATCAGCGCGATGTCCGCGGCGAGGATTGGAACTTAAACGGACTTCTGGACCCCAACGAGGACGATGGAGATGAATCGTGGCCGCCCGACAACGCCGACGGTATTCTCGATGGCGCTTGGTCGAGCGTGCTTACCGCCGCGAGCGTCGATGGTGGGCTTACTCCCTCCGGAGAGACCCCCATCGATCTCAAGTCAACAACAGAGGCCGAGATCGTAAGTAAAATTCGTGTATCTAGCGAGCAGGCGAAGATCATAATAGATTATGTTCAGCAGGTGCAGAATGCGGCGATGCGTGACTTCATCCGGCGAGATATGAACCAGTTGCAACAGCGGGTGCAGCAGGCCACCGGAACCGGCGCGACAGGCGGAACTGGTGGCGCGGGTGGCGCGGGTGGTGGGGGTGGGGGTGGGCAGGCACGCGTGGAGGCGCTCACCGATGAGCAGCTCACGGCGCTTTTGGATGAATGTGTGCTGGGTCTGCCGGAGGCGGGCACGGTGGCGCCGGGTAAACTTAATGTTAACACATGCGCGGCTGAGACGATTGAGTATCTTCCGAACATGACGGCCGAGGTGGCGGATGCGATTATCGCAGAACGTTCTTCAAAGGCAGATGGATTCGCAAGTTTGGTTGAGTTGCTCAAAGTTCCGGGGATGACGCGCCGGCAGTTGTCGCAGCTGTTTGACCTACTGTGTGTGCGCTCCAACGTGTTTACGCTAACTAGCCGCGGGCGCGACGAGCGAACCGGCATTGAGGTGGAAATTCAGGCGGATCTGAACCGCTCGAAGCTCCCGGTAACAGTGTCGGGTGTGCTGGTGAGGTAAGCGGGTGGAGTTGTGGCGGGCAAAGTTAAGTTGCGGGAGCGGCGGTATGAAGTGGAGCCAGAAGTAACATTTAAAATGAAGATAAATGAACAATCCGGGCCGATTGATGCGACGCGGGCGAGCACCAGGCCCGGCGCTCGCATCGCAGCCTTCGCGCCACGCGGCGGTGGGGACGGTCGGGGTGCGGCGATCATAATTGTGAATGATGGGCGGAGCATCTCGCTCGTTGAAACGTTAGAGATCGGGAGCGGCACCAATGGCATGGCTCTATTCCTCGCCTTTTCCGCGAAGCACGCGGCCACCCAGAGCTTAATTGTGACCCCGCACGAGTCTACGGTGGCGAGGGTCACTGAAGTGCCCGCGGGTGAACTTGCGGAGATGGTGGGCGCGGCGGAATTGCTTGCTGAGGCGGGGCTGCCCAGCTCGGTAGCTTCGTGGCGAAGAGGCGGCGGCTTGGTGGGAGGCCGGACCCGGGTTGGCATGCGCCAGGTGCTGCTCACAGGGTGGATCACGCGGCCGGGTGAAGTGGATAAATATGTCGCCTCCGGCGGGCACGGCGAGCGGGCGAGTGCGAAGGCCGCGCGCTCGCTTTCGGCGCCGTCCACTTTTTGCACGCCGATGGCTGCGCTCGCGATGCTGATGGGGGAGAGCGCGGCGGGTGCTTACGTTGACGGTGCGGGGCATGCTTATGTCGGTGATGCTGCGGACGCTGGTGTTGGCGGTAGTGGGGGTAGTGGGGGTAGCGGGCGTGGCGCGGGCGTGTTGGTGTTAAGCGGCGAAAAAAGCGTATCTCGCGTGCTACTGGGTGACGATGAAGAATCACCGTTGGTAGGGGCGGCGCGGGCTCTTTCGGTGGCGGCGCACGCCGCGGGCTTAACTGACGACGATCTTCCGGCAGTTGACGGGGCGATGTGCCTGACGGTACGGGCTCAGCAAGAGTTATGTTCGCGTGTGGGTGGGCTTCCTTCCTCTGGCGAGGGGCGTGAGCTGCGTGAATGGCTCAATAGGTTCGGCTTAGCGCTGGGGGCTGCGCTTACGCGCTGCGTACGCGGTGGTGAGGGGCTTAGTAACTTACGTTTCGCGGCGGTGCCCGTGGTCGCTTCCGCGCCCGTTCGTGCAGCGGTGTGGGTCAGCGGTGGGCGGCGGGCGGCGGGGTTGATTGCGGCGGGTTGTGTCGCATTGCTCTGTCTTCCATGGCTTTTGGCCCACGCCCGCAACGAAGTGCTGTCGGGCAGGGCCCAGATGATCGAGCGGATGAAGCGAGAGAACGCCGACATCGAGAAGAGGGCGGCGATGTTCTCACAGCTCGAGGTGAACCGCTGGCCGCTGACGAAAATTTTGTCGGACCTTTCGGGCGCAACCCCTGTTGGCGTGGTCGCGGTAGACATCCGGCTGAACCCGGAACAGGGACTTACGTTTGACGGCACCGCGGAGAAGCCGGAGCTTGTCACAGCCTTCCAGGGAAACCTGAGCGCGAGCAAACTCTTCCGTAATGTTAAGGTAAACCGGAGTGAATCCGGCGGCAGCGTCGGGGTGGGATTCAACTTAACGGCGGAAGTGGCCGTCTCGCAGGCGCACGCACTCATCACCCCCATCGAGAACTTTGCTACGAAGAGTTTAGCCGTTCGCCTACACGGCGAAGAGGGTGCGGCTCAGGCCGCCAGCAATGTAAGCAGCGAGGAGGCAAAGCCAGCCGCGCGTCGCGGCGATCGCAAGCCCGTTGATACTGAAACGGATAAGAAACCGGGGATAGTAACCGATGCTTTGCCCGCCGTCGTAAGCGATGACGATATTAAGAAAATGGATAAGCCTACAGCGCAGCTAGAGTGGATCGCCCGCAAAGTCTATGTTCAGAAGAACCCGACGCTCGACGCCGCGGTGAAGCAGCGATTGGCCGAGGAGGAAGCGAAGATCCGGGCTCACGCCGCGACCGCGCCCTCTCCGCCCCCAAAGAAACCGAATGCCGATACGAAGGCTACCTCAAAGGCCGGTGCGAAATGAGCAGCACTCTTTCACCATCTTCGGGCGAAGCTTCGGCTGGATCGTCTTCTCCCGCAGCGGAAGTGGAGAGCGGCACTGCACGCGGTGCAAGGCCCAGCGCGTCGCTATCGGCGCAAAAGGTTAGCGCGGGAGGATTGGTCGCTGCCCGGTGGCGTGCCATACCCCGCGTATTACGTTTCGGGCTCATCGCTGGCGCACTGGTGCTGATTTATTTCGTTGCCCTTGAGCCGCTGCTTGATTCAACGAACCGTGCTCTCGCCGGAGCGCAGAGTAAGGCCGCCGTCGTAGCAAACTACTCCAAAACCGCCGCGGCGATGAAAGCCGCTGCGGAGACGGTGGCTCTGGGCGTCAAGAAATTCGGTAATGTTGAGATGCCCGGCGACCCCGAGCGCCGGCCGCTTGAGTTTAACAAAGCGGTCGATGAGGTGCTCAAGAAACACGAAGTTAAGGAAAGCACGAGCACTTCACGCACGGTGCCGCTGACAACTGGCCCGCTCTCATCGCGAATGGGCGCGGAGTTCCGGGTCGATCGTTTGCAACGAGATTTGCAGTTTGTGAGCGATCCGGCGATCGCCGCGGCGGTCATCGCGGATTTAGAACGTCTGCCGGCGCTCTCAACGATTTCGCGGCTGCAGGTGCGGCAGGCCGAGGGCAAGGAAAAGGGGAGTAAGGCGGTCCGAGTGACACTTACGGCCGAGACATGGCTGCTGGCAAGAAAAGGAAAGAGGTAGCATTGTCGCAGATGCAAGCACAAATTAACGCGGATCGCAGCGAACTGCTCGCCGCGTCGCGCACGCTTAGCACCGCGGGCAAAGTAGCTGTGCTGGTTTGCGCTGCCGCCGCGGTTATCAGCGGAGTTATGCTTACGACGTTGGTGATAGATGTCGCCCGACCCGCACCGACGGAGCTCGCCAAGCCCGACGATGCTAAGCGCAACGCCGACGAGCAGAAGACCGCCTTTGACAGTTATGTTGCGCAGATTACTGGCCGAAGTTTATTTTATGTCCCCGAGCCGCCGCGTGCCCCTGAGCCGACAGAGGCGCCCGTGGACGCCGATAAGCCGCCGCCGCCCCCTTCGAGTTATGGAGGCCCGGGCATGGTGGCCATGCTCTCTGATTCGGTATGGTTCGCCAACGGCAAACGATTAAAAGTGGGCGAGAAGGATGGCGACCTTGAGGTTGCTGGCTTGGTGCCTCCTTGGACGGCGAAGCTGAACTGGAAGGGCGTTCCCTTTGATGTTACGTTGTTTGAGCGGAGCAAGCTGGGTAAAGATCCCAAGGCCGCCGCGAGCCCCGCGGATAAGCTAAGTGACAAGCCCATTGAAGATAAGGCGGAAGGCGCCGGCCAGCCGGATGCAGACAAAACTAGTAAGGAAGGTACGCCTGACGCGGCTGGCGGAGAAACACCCCCGCCAGAAGGTGAAAAGGATGCTCCCAAGCCTGACCCTGAGAAGCCAGACGCGGAGAAACCAGACGCGGAGAAACCAGACCCGGAGAAACCAGACGCTCAGAAACCAGCCCCAGCTAAACCGGAGGAGGATAGACCGGGCGGTGGAAAGCCTCCGACGGAGCCGGTTCCTGACACCAACCCGCAGAAACCAGAAGCAGCGCCCGGCACCGCGCCAGACCCTAAGCCAGACCCTAAGCCAGACCCTAAGCCAGACCCTCAGTAAGGCCGCCCGCCTCCGCGAAGTTAAGTAGGTCGATGTGGGAACAGTTAGCTAAAAACACGGGCGAGCGACAGAATGAATCATAAGAAGTTGATGGGAAGAGTTGAACATATGAAGTCAGCATCGCGAAAGTTAATATCTGTCAGGTCGCTGGGCGTTCGGGGGGCTGTGCTGCTCGCCGCGGCGGGCACGCTTCTGCCGTGGGGGTTGGTCTACGCGCAGCCCGATCCGGCGGCAACGCCGAGCGCACCGGCGACAACCCCCGCACAGCCAGCAGCAGTACCCGCACCAGCGGCCGCACCACCAACTGAAGAAGTAAAGCCAGCGGCCGACCCGGCCAAGCCGCCCGGTGCCATGGCGACGCCCGCGCCCACGGCCGAGCCCGTCGTGATCATAAGCAACGGTAATCGAAGGGTTATCGGTGGCCCCACGGTGCTCGCCTTCAAACAGTTCACCGTTGAGCAGATCGTGCCGTTCATCGTCGAGAGCACCGGCAAGGTGGTCATGCCGATGCAGGATGTAATGACGCGGAAAGTAACTGTGATCAACGACCAGCCGATCCCTCGCGAGCAGGCGCTTGATCTCGTTTATGTCGCGCTGCTGCAGAACGGTGTTGCCGTCGTAGAGACGAAGTATACAATTACGCTACGCGATGTGGCCGATATTACCAAACAGGATTTGCTTGTTCTGGGGCCAGAGGAGAGCGTGCTCGACCGGACCGACATGGGCTCGATAGCGGAAAAGGTCTTTGGTTTGCGGCACAATACCGCCAAGAGCCTGGGCGACGTGCTCAAAGATAAAGTTCCCGACTATGCCAAGTTGTCGGTGGATGAAGAGTCTAATCAGATCGCAATGATCGGAAACATTGCGTTTCTTCAGCGAATGGAACGTTTAATTTTATCGCTGGACCGCCCCGCAGCTGGTGCCCTCCAGACCGAAACATTCTCGCTGCGCTACGCGGATGCCGAATCCATCAAAACCAACATTGAGGACCTCTACAGCGCGGGGACTTCCGGCGCAGGGGGCGCGAATCGCAGGCGTAACGCGCAGGCGACCGGGAACAATCAACAGATGTTCCGTTTCCCAGGGCAAGGCGGCCAGGATCAGACTGCGGTAGCATCCGAAGAGATGCGGGTATCGGCGAACACTCAGCAGAACTCAGTTACAGTCGTTGCCGACGCGGCGATCCTCAAGCAAATTAAGTATCAGCTCGAGAGTTTCTGGGATAAGCCCCTGCCGGACGAAGCGGTGGTGCCAAAAATCTACGAACTTAAGCACACCGATCCGGTGAAGATCGCGAACATACTTTCAGGCATGTTCGGTAAGCCGACCGGCAGCGCCGCGACCGGCGGCGGCAACGCAGGTGCTGCCGGCGGGCAGGGCAACGGGCAGCGCAGCACAGGATCAAGCACGGGGACGTCGCAGGGGGTTGGCCGTCTGGCCGGGCAGTTCTCGTTCCAGGCCGTGCCCGATGCGGGCCGCCTTCTGGTGGTGGCCAAGAGCCCTGATAACATAACCGTAATTGATAAAATAATTGAAGGGCTTGACCAACCGCTGACCGTGGGCCTCCCCGCAGTGATCGAACTCAAGCACGCCAACGCCGAGGATCTCGCCGAGCAGTTGAACGCCCTCCTCGCCGCAGATGGGACGCTGGCTCAAATACGCCGCGCGGAGACGGGGCTTACTCAGGCGCAGGCTGGGGTCAGCCCGTTCGCTAACTCAAACACCGGAGCGACCACGGGGCAAGACGAAACGGCCGAAGCCACTACGCAGAATCTTGCTTTCTGGTGGCAGCGTAGCCGCTCGACCAACGAAAGTGACAAGCGCAATGCCTCCAACTTAATTGGCTCCATCCGCATTGTGCCGGTGTGGCGGCAGAACGCACTCATGGTCGTCGCTCCGCCCGAGTATCGCCAATCAATCGTTGATATGGTTGACCAGCTCGATCGGCCCGGGCGCCAGGTGCTCATTTCTGCCATTCTCGCCGCGGTATCAACCGAAGACGCCACCGCCCTTGGCCTTCGCTGGAGCAACCAGACGATCACACCTACAAACTCCGATAACGCCATCGGCCTAACCAATGCGTTCCAGGGGAGCAACACGCAGTTCGCGGATTCCCTCTTTAACAGCTCGGTCCTTCAAACAAATGTTAACTTGAACCTGCTTCTTCAGGCCCTGGCCGAGAAGACGGCGGTGAGCGTGTTGAGCGAGCCGAAGATCTTCACAAGCGACAATCAGGAAGCAACGTTCTTTGACGGCCAGGATATCCCGTTTGTCCGCGATTCGCAGATTACAAACAATGGCAACCAGATTCAGTCGTTTGATTATAAAGCCGTGGGAATTTCGCTGCGTGCCCGTCCCCGCATCACCGTAAACGGCGATGTGGACCTTCGCGTGAATGTTGAGTTATCATCGATCGTGCAGGGACAGACCCTCTTCGGCGGTTTCGTGATCAATCGCCGCGAGACGACGACACAGTTAATTGTCAAGAATCGGCAGACGGTAGTAATATCCGGCATTATGCGTCAGGAGGATAGCGATATCGTCCGCAAGGTCCCAATTCTGGGCGATATTCCGGTACTACGGCTTTTGTTTAAGAGCAAAGAAAAGAGCACGACCAATAGCGAGCTGCTGGTGTTCATCACCCCGATCGTCGTGAACAACACCGGGGAGAACCGCGAAGTGAACGAGCCATACGTGGAGCGGCTCCAGAACATTAAGCGGGAACTGGGCGTCAGTCCGCCCGACATCGTGCCGAGTAATGATGTCGATTCTGCCGACGCGCCGCCTCTCCAGCCACCCAACAACGCCGCCGGGGAGCCGCTAGGCGATCCTGCGGGCGCTCGCACCATTGATCGCCCCGACCGGGTGAAGAAGCAACCGGAGAGAATCCCGTGAACCCGCTTCAAAAACGGTGCGGTTCCTTCGCTGCTGCGGCCGGTGTGCTCCTCTTGACACTCAGTGGATGCGTCACCGAGCGAACCGGTGGCAGTGGGTGGGGGACAGGCGTCCCGGTCCAGCCGCTGAGCAAAGCTAAGGGAAGCACACTCGCCGCGGCGGAAAACTCGGCCGATGCCGGCCAGTCTTCGGGCGTTTTGAGCGGGTCGGGCAAACCGCCTCCATTACCCACCGGCAAAGTTGCAACCCCGAAGCGGACGAACTTCGTTGCAACAGATATTCAAGTCGAAGTGATCCCCCTGGGCGGAATTACGTATGATGGCCAGGCGCTACCCGTTGTCTCGCCCGACGGCTTACACATCGCTTCGCAGGAGGGGGCGGCCCCCTCCTGGGAGACCATACTCGCGGCTCCCGGCGCGGTCGTGCCCGTGGGCACCCGGATCGCCGTCTACGCGATCGTCGATAATAAGATTACGACAGTCTCATTCGCATCGCCCCTACCCCCCGGCCTGCTTCTCTCTCGCGGCTCTGACTCACAAGGATTTCTGGTAGAGTCGCCCCGCGCCGATGGTGCCCGCTGGGTCGGTAAAGTTTCGTGGGCAACCGGAGAGTTAACTTGGTTGGTGCGCGGAACAATGGTAAACGCTTATGCTACCCTGACCCCGCAGGGTGAGTTGTTATATTGCCGCCGACCTCAGAATGTAACCTCCGCGTCGGACCTTGTGGTCCGCGGCACGGGCGGACAGGAGTCGGTCAAGTCCGGTGTCGACGGAGCCTTCTGTTACCCCGTGTGCGGGGCGAGCGAAGATGTAATTTACGTCTTCCGCGTCTCAAGGGTTGGCACCGATCTTGAGTCAATCCGACTTGACCGCACCAAGCCCCTCGCACCTCGCCCCGCTGACACCCGCAGCACTTGGCGCATCTCGACAAACCCCGAAGCCATGTTGGCTCACCAGATGGCCTCCACCGCCTGCATCCCCATCCGCGGCGTTGAGATGCTCAGCACCTTGAACCCCGGCGAGGTCGATACCGTGGCGATGTTCGACCCCCGTAAGAGCAGAATGGTCCGATTCAATGTTACAACCGGGGGCACTCAGGCGCTCGCCGCAAAAACAGTTGGGGCGGTCCCGTCCGTCGGCGGGCTTTCCGGTCGGCACGCGATGACTCCGGGTTACTTTGTGACCGGCCCCAGCGGACTTGTGTTTTTGGCCGAGCCCGGCGAGAACCCCGCAATACCGGGAACCGGTGGTTGGCCAGCAGTCTGGCCAGATGACGGACCTTCCGCCCGAGTTCTTGCATCCCCCTATCTCATGCGCCCACTCAGACCCGGGACCGACACCGCAGGCGAATCCGTTCCTCGCTACCTGCTGATCGGGCCAATGAAGGGACACGACGATAAACTTGAGCTGACACTAATGGCTGTGGTGGGCCGATAACAGTCCGCTCAAAAATTCTTCCCGCAATGCAGTAAAACAACTCTACAACCCCCAGTTCCCCACGATTCCGCCCCAAAGCCGGCGAACTTAAGTTGTCCAAGACAGCGAAACCGCCTAACTCCTTTCATATGAAACGGTTACAGCTGCTGTCTTAGCGCGACCTTTACAGAAAGTCGGGTCGGGTTGTCTATTGTTACGTCGCTCAAGTTTCCGCTTCGAGCAGAGAGAACACCCGGGGCTTGGCTACCGCCTGCCCCTCACAGGAGAAGAGAAGATGAACATGCGTTTTTTAACAACTGCGGCCCTCGTGGTCGCCGCGGCTTCCGGTGCGAATGCCGATATCCTTTGGAACTTTAACAGCGTCCCCGACGACGCTTCGTCCGCCACCGGTACGCTCGTTCCCGCAACTGGCTCCGGCACCGCCGGGCTCTTTGGCGGCGTGACCGGCACCTTCGCCAGCGGCAATGCCAGCGGCGGCTCGACCGACCCCGACACGACCAATAATGATTCGGGTTGGCAGACCACAACCTATGCTGCGCAGGGCGCCCAGAGCGGTCAGCGTGGCGTTGAGTTTGCCGCCGCGACGACGGGTCTCTTTACCGACATTATGGTGACCTTTGACGTTCGCCATAGCAACACTTCCAGCCGTTTCCTCCAGTTCTCTTATGATCTGGGCGCGGGCTTCTCCACCAGCGGTCTCGCTAACTCCGGCGTCTTCGAAGCCGATCAGGGTGGCGATCGTTGGTACAACAACCGCAGCGTCGCAATCCCAGCCGCCGCTGCGAACAACGCAGCGTTTAAGTTCCGCATCAGCCCGGTATTTGCCACTGGCACCGCCGGTTACGTTGCATCGACAAGCGCATCGTCCTACGGATCCACTGGTACCCTTCGTTACGACATGGTTCGTCTCACGGGCATTCCCACCCCCGGCTCCGCGGTGCTTGTAGCCATCGGTGGCCTCATCGCAACCCGCCGCCGTCGGGCCTAAGTGTTCAGTGCTTCCTCGCCGCGGTAAATCGTGGCGTGCGAAGTAACATTACGAAAATGTAAGCGCAGGCCCGTACTTAACGTGCGGGCCTGTTTTTTTAAACCTAGCCAAACCGAAGGTAAACCCAAGCTCAACCCCAGCTCAGGCACGCTCGAGCCACGCTCAGCCCTAACTCAACCCGAAGCCCAAACCCGAGGCCGAACCTGAACTAGGCTTTGCCACCCGTCCACAGGCCCCGCTATGATTGGTTGAGGGATGCACATGGCCTCGTAGCTCAGTTGGATCAGAGCATCGTGCTTCGAACGCGAGGGTCGCAGGTTCGAGTCCTGCCGAGGTCATTTAGTACGCAGTTTCCTTAAGATTTCGCTCTTCGATTCTCTGGCAACTATTGAAGCAGGAACTTGATCAGGGCCGACGCCTTTAATCAGTGCTCATCGTTCCCGCAGGCGGGTTGCGGTTGGAATGTTTTACGTTACTTCGCCTGAGTTCAGGAACTTAAGGCTGCACCGACGCTCACAACAACACGGGTTAACTCCGGTAGCTGGGTCGTTTACGCCCAAACGCCGCACGCGAGTTATGTAAGCGTGCGATAGTAATAAATCGTGCTAGACAGACCTCCGTCCGGGTACAACGCGGAGCCGGGGTTGTCGCTGGCGCGCACCCACCGCAGGCGTTCGTAGAGGCGATCCGCGTCGCTGTTTGTCACGGTCTCGACGAAAAAGAGTGTTTTGTTATGCTCGCTCGCCATATCCTCAGCCGCCAGCATCAGTGCAGCGCCAAGGCCTTGGCGTCTCACGCGGCGATGGGCCAGTAACTTGGCTAGCTCAGCGCGGTGAGGTTGGTTCTCTGGTTGATTAAGGATGAGCTCATCGGTGCCGCAGTTTCCTAGATAATCTTTGGTGGTCAGCACGGCGCGATGCCCTTCGCGCACGCCGCGGGCCACACGGCACCAGAAGGCCACCGCCTGGTCACGAGCCAAGGGCCGCATGAAGCTCACCGGAGTACCACCTGCCTCGCAATCCACGAGGAGACCAGCAAGCTCAATTAGTTGTGCCTCCTCAAGCGAGGGCAACGTCGCAGCGATCAGGCAGATGCGTTCATTCTTTCCTCCACATTGCTAGCAAATCGATTACTTATCCGATTTTCGGCGGCACCCCTTAAGCGGCCGGCTCCTGCCGACGCTACCAAACACAGCGAAGTAAATTCAAAGCGAGTGGTGGGCGGATAGGAGACCCGTGATGAGGCTTGGAGTTCCCAAGAATGTAATTCTGCGGGGCACACGCGCCCCTCACAGCATCTCCATAATCTCCGGGTCATGCTTTAGCATGGGAACTAGCTCAAAGCCCTTGGGTTTACTTATGTTTCGAATCTTGCTCATATCCAGCGGCAAGTCCAGGCGGTAGTCGGCGGGCATGCTCGCATCCCACTTTTGTCGAAAGAACTCATAAGCTTTCTGGACCAGGGCCATGCGCCGCTTGCTCGTCTCTTCCTGAGTTATGTTTTCCATTTCGCGCTGAGCACGGATATGCCCCGCGGCGTGGTGGCGTAACCAAGCGCCCTTGGCGCACACCAGCTTGAACCCCGCCCGCTGGGCACGGACTCCAAAGTCGATGTCGCTAAAGTATCCAAAGAATCTCTTGTCAAAGGTTCCAATTTTGTCAAGCAGTGACCGGGAGATGCAGACCGCATCGGCCGAGAGCAGATCGTCCTCGGTATGCATAAGTCCAAACTGCTGCATAATGTAAGCAGAAAACTGATCGACATCCCATTGGTTAGAGGGCACAAACGGGGGCTGGAGCGAATGTTCTTCGTGACTGTCCACCAGATCTGCGGTGCCGCGAACCACGCCGAAGGTGGGGTCAAGCGAAGCGACAGCAAGGATGGTGCGGAGCCACGAGGCGGTCACCAGCATGTCATTGGAAACAAAGACCATCCGGTCACCCTTGGCGAGCGAGAGTCCGTGCGCGAACACCCCGGTGTAATGTTGGTGCTTTTTGAATCGGACAATGGTTACAGGCTGCTTGGTTCCCTGGCGGAACTGCTGAAACAATGTAAGTAAGCCCAGACTGGACTCGGACTGATCATCCAGCAGAATAAACTCGCAGCGTTGCTCAATGCGAAGCAGCCGGACCGCCGCGAGAATCGAAACCAAACAGTCGCGGGTTTCGACGGGCTGGCTGCGCGCTGGAATGATGAAGGAGAGCATAAGTGGGGGAGGCGGTGCAAGGGACGGAGTTTGGTCGTTCGCTTAGAGGCCGCCGTGGCTCCACGCAAAACGTTGGCAAGCCACTTGCCCCCGCCCTCCAAAGCGGCGGCTTCTGCATCTTACACAGGGGCTGGCGGCGATCGTACCCGTTATATATAGATACGGGCGAGCCGCCGCAATCCCCACCTCGCGACACGGTCCAAGCAAAGCCACAGTCCAACGCACAATACCGCTGTTCCCTCGACGACGGCCCAACCAAGCGGGGCGGTTCAGGTAGCGAGCTGAACGAGGGATAACTCAGCTTTAAAGGATCTTAGAACCCATCTAAAATACAAGCGTGTGAAACCCAAATACAGGTGCTGGTTGTGAAAATATGGGCGTTTGACGCGGAGAGCGGCGTTCCTAGCCCAGTGGATTGCACAATCAGCGGGAGGGGATGAAGCGGCGGCAGATCTAGATTCCTACATTTGCAGCAACCCGATTCGGGGCGAAAACTGCCAGGAGCTGGCTACGGCCCTTGAAGACCCTCATTGACCGGTCGCGACTGCCAGATCAAGCGCCACCAGCTACTCAATAGAACTGCAGGCCCTTATCGGAAAGCGACATCCTTGACTCAGCGGGCAGGTAGGCTATCATCTAGGCCATACTTTTGGAGGGTGCCTGTGGATCGAAGACCAGCGATGGTTTACTCGGCCCGCATCGCCACTGCAAGCAGTAAGGTTTAGTTGTTCTTTGGTAACTCTTTAGTTCGGTGGCTTTGTTTTCGAATCATCTGCTTGGGCAGTGATTTTGAGGCAAATATCGTTGGTTGCCCGCGATAGCGTAAATGCTCAAGCGGCTGACTTGAAAGGCTGTATCCGATGACAGGTGGAAAGATTCGAATTCGAATGGAAGCCTACGACCACATGGCGCTAGATGCGTCGGCCAAGGAAATTGTAGAGCACGCCAAGCGGACGAATGCCAAAGTCGCCGGACCGATTCCGCTCCCCACGCGGGTTGAGCGATACACCGTTCTGCGTTCGCCGTTCATTGACAAAAAGTCACGCGAACAGTTCGAAATCAGGACGCACAAGCGAATCATCGACATAATTGAACCAAACGCTCGCACTGTCGAGGCTCTTAACCGCCTCGTCGTGCCCGCCGGTGTGTTCGTTCGGATTAAGGCGTAAGCCAAGCATAATCGCATCGCGGGTGGGTAAGCACGCAGCGGTGCATCGGCCAGAAAAAGATAAGCTGAAGCATCACTGTAAGTGTAATAGAGCTTCAGTAAGCAGTAACGTTAAGGAAGCAGTCATGGGCATCACGATCCTCGGAAAAAAAATCGGTATGACGCGAGTGTACGTCACGGGTG
>Ga0105044_10001809_pt1 | contig 28984 bp, 18 predicted proteins | sample MAT01_FD_78092 | JGI IMG/M metagenome (GOLD analysis project Ga0105044, IMG submission 78092) | Freshwater microbial communities from Lake Fryxell liftoff mats and glacier meltwater in Antarctica - MAT-01 | ecosystem: Environmental > Aquatic > Freshwater > Ice > Liftoff microbial mat | place... | reverse complement strand
TTGCGTCGACGGAACATGTACGGCATCAGGTCGCCACCGGATCCGGCCATTTCGTTGATGATCATGACCTTCGGGCCCCAGATGCCGGCGGATGGGCTTGCGAAGGGCGTCCGATCGCCGACGGGATTGTTGAAGTAGCCGTCGTAGTCGCGGCCGAGCAGATCGACGATGTAGTCGGCGGCAGAGCCACCCCCATTGTAGCGTTCGTCGACGACGACACCAACGCGATCCTGCTGCGCGAAGTAATAGCGGTTGAAGCTCGTGTAGCCGGGCTGACCGGTGTTCGGCAGGTAGACGTAGGCGAGCTTGCTGCCCGAGAGTGAATCGACGATGCGACGATTCCGCTCGACCCACGCACGCGTGCGAAGTCCCTGTTCGTTGGTGACGGGGACAACCGTAATCTGACGCGCACCGTCCATGACTGGGCGCGAGTTGATCGTCAGGACGGTCTGCCGATTGGCCGTGCCGTCGAGCAGCCGATACAAGTTTTCCGGCGCGCGGAGTTCGACGCCATTGATGGCGAGCAGGTAGTCACCGGCCGCGACCGCGACACCAGGCATTGACAGCGGTGCGCGCAATTCAGGATTCCACGTTTCCGTGTCGTAGATTTTCGCGATGCGATAGCGCCCCTGATCGACGGTGAAATCAGCACCCAGGAGCCCACCGTTCGCGGTCGGCACTTCGGGCATGTCGCCACCGCGCACGTACGAATGCCCGATGGCGATCTCTGCACCCATCATGTCCATCAGATAGTTCAAATCCGCACGATGCATGACGTACGGCAGCAACGGCTCGTACATTTTGCGCATAGCGAGCCAATCGGTGCCGTGCATGTTCGGCACGTAGAGATTGTTGCGTTCGTTGCGCCACCCTTCGGCAAAGATCTGCTTGAACTCTTCGCGCGGATCGATGTACGCGCGCAACACGGCTGTCAGTCGTCCGGTGCCCGCCGCGGGCACAGCACGGTCGGCATCGACGAGATAGAGTGCGGCCTGCGCGCCACCCGTGCGATACAGCAGCTTTCGCCCGTCGCCACTCACGACATACTGCGCCGCACCGGTCACAAACGACTGTGCGCGACGGGTGCTGATCTGATAGCGATGTATCGTGCCACCGCCAACGCCCGGGCCAACCTCAGCTCTACCGGTACCCGAAACAGCGGTCGGCTCCCAGAAAAACACCGTTCCTGACGGTCCCGCGCGAAGCAGTGAGTAGCCACGATCGGCGATTCCCGGTACCGCCATCACGCGCTGCTGAATGCCGTCGAAGTCGATACGCACCGTGACCGCGCGCTCGGGGCGTGCGGCAGGCGCGCGCGCAGAATCACCGACGGGCGCCGCCGCGGGCGCACGCGCGGTGCTGTCATTACGCGCGCGTTCGTCGTCGCTCTCCGGCAACAGCGGGCTCGGCTCCGCATTGCTCAACACCGTGAGATACAGCGACTTCGTTTCCGGATGATCGTACGCCGACATATCGAGCAGCGACGTATTGAGTCCCACGTTCGTACTGGCAAAGAACCAGAGATACTTGCCACTCGCATCCCACGCCGGCTCCGTTGCATCGGCCATCGCGTCGGTCACCTGCTTCTTTGTGCCCGTCTCCGTGTCGTACATGTAGATCGCCCGAAACAGTGATTTCAAACGCTTGGGGTACGCGAGCCAGCGCGAGTCGGGGCTCCACACCGGTACGATCGAACGATCGGCCATGAAGTACGGATCGTTGTCCGCAACCTTCGATGTGCCAGCCGCAACATCCACCAGCCAGATGCGGAAGTGCGTGTCCTGAAACGCAATCTTCCGTCCGTTCGGTGACCAGCTTGGCGCATACGGACGACTCGGCTCGGGCAACGCGATCTCGCGGGGCGTGCCCAGTCCGTCCTGACTGGCGATGTAGAGTTTGTATTCGCCCGCCTTGTCGCTGAAGTACGCCACGCTCTTTCCATCAGGTGACCAGATTGGATGAATCTCTGCGCTACCGCCAGCGTTGGTGAGATTGCGAACGTCACCTTTCTCCGCCGGAATCGTGAAGATCTCGCCGCGCGCCTCGACCGCAGCGCGCTTGCCCGTCTGCGAAAGTGCGAGTGATGTGATGCGCATGGACACATCCTTCCACTGCGCCATCATCCACGGAAAGTCTCCGCTCGCCGAGATGCGCACGATGTGCTCGCGACTCGTTTTCGGATCGAGTTCGTGAATGTATCCCGCCTGTTCGAAGACGACGGCGCCAGCGCCGGCGTCGAGCGACTTCACATCGAAGTCGGTGAACCTGGTCGACTGGGCGAGCTTCTTCGTCTTCGTGTCGTAGCTCCACACATTCGATACACCGTCGCGATCGGAGAGGAAATACACGGCGTCACCAACCCACACCGGATCCATCTCCTTGCTGCCGGCAAACGGCGTGGTGTCCATGTCGAACGTCTTCAAGTCCATGATCCAGATCGGACGATTCTGACCACCGCGATAGTTGCGACGTTCTTCATCCCACGAACTTGGCATCCGATACGCAATGCGCTTTCCGTCGGGCGAAATCTTGCCTTGATACGCGCGCGGCATCGGCATCGCTTCTTCCACGCCACCGTCAACCGGGATGGTGAAGAAGCGCGCCGTCGCGGTTGGTGCAGACGCGGCGCGTCCTGACACGAACACGATCGACTTGCCGTCGGGCGTCCATCCCTGCACGATATCTGCGCCCGGATGCCACGTGATGCGCTTGGGTTGTCCACCTTCGACCGGCACCGTGTAGACATCGGTGTTGCCGCCGTACTCGGCACTGAATGCAATCAGCTTTCCATCGGGCGCAAGCTTGGGGTTTTGTGTCTGCCCCTGAAAGCTGGTGAGTCGACGCGCCGCGCCGCCGGCGCGGTCGGCAACCCAGATGTTGTTGGCGTACGCAAACGCGATGTGCGTGCTGCTCACCGTTGGCGTGCGGAGCAGTCGCGTGTCGGCTGGGGCCTGCGCGAAGACGGTGGTCGCCGTCGTGGCGATCAGCGAGAGAACAGGGAGCGGTCGGATAGTGCGCATCGGACGGTCGGAAGGGGTGCGCTACACGGGCGGAAATCCAGTCGCAGAAGATACGAGGCGACCGCACGGACCGTTGGCGGCCCGTACGCCAGACCCGTTGCCCTACACCACCGCGCCGAACAGCCGGCCCACGCCATACGTAATGGCCATCGCGACCGCCCCCCAAAATGTCACGCGCGCCACGGCCACCGGCACTTTGGCACCGCCGGCTCGTGCGGAGACGGCACCGAGTAGCATGAGGAAGACGAGGGACGCAATGGAGACGATCCACGAGACACGCGGCAGCGGCGAAAGCCACGCCGCCGCAAGCGGCAGCGCGGCCCCGACAGAGAATGTTGCAGCTGAGGCGAACGCGGCTTGCAATGGTCGCGCGCGTTGGTGGTCGATGATCCCCAACTCGTCGCGCGCGTGCGCGCCCAGCGCGTCGTGGGCCGTGAGCTGAACCGCCACCTCGCGCGCGAGTGCCGCATCGAGTCCGCGCTGGATGTACACGTTTGCCAGCTCGATGAGTTCGGGTTCCGGCAGGGTGGCAAGCTCGATTGTTTCCCGGGCCAGGTCCGCCTGCTCTGTATCCGCCTGCGAACTCACCGAGACATACTCGCCTGCGGCCATGGACATCGCGCCAGCGACGAGCCCCGCTACGCCAGCAACCATGACAGCGCTGGCGGTCGCGCCCGAGGCCGCCACTCCAACCACTAGGCTTGCGGTCGAGACGATCCCATCGTTTGCGCCCAGTACTGCCGCGCGCAACCAGCCGATGCGGTCGAAGTAGTGCCGCTCGGTCATCGCGGCAGACTCGGGGATCGTTTCCAGCGAAATCTCGGTCATGGCGTAGACCTGTAGGATAATATGTGGGCAATAGAGAGGGCCGACAGAACGCCCTTGCCAGTGTTCAACGGCGGTCGAATGGGGGACAGACTCGCGCCGCGCTCGTGACCTTCGCCACGCTCACCGCCCTCACCGCGTGCATCCCGATGGCACCGCACGCAGTTGGCGAAATTACGGATCCCTTCCTCGACATGTTTGCGCGTGATGTTGGACAGCGAGTGTTCGTGACAGCCGTAGCACGTGTACTGTCGGTGTCCCGGCACGATCGCTGTGACACGCCGTGCAATCGCGTGCCAGCGCCGCGTGTGCCGGAATAGCCGCGCCGGGGCTGACCATAAGCTCGGGATACACGAAGACGAGTGCGACCAGTGCGCACACATTTGCCGTGATGATCGTCAGCAGCCAGCGCCCTCTCACCAGCCGCTCCAGTACACCAGCCCGCTTACGATGTGCGCGACGGCGAGCACGGCGGACGCGATGGTGATTGGCACGTGAATGACCCGCCACTGCTTCATCACGTCGAACGTCTGCGTGTCCCGGTACAGTCGCTCGTCGAGCTCCGCGGTGGTTACGCCGCGCCGTTGCATGCGAGTTCGAGCTGCGTCGAGCCGAGCACGTGCGCTGGCGAGTAGAAATTTTCCGGTGAGGCCGCTGCCGACGTTCACGAGCATGGCGACAACAGCGAGCCAGGCGAGAATCGCGTTGGAGTGAATGCCCGCATGCACCAACAGCAGCAACGATCCAAGCCACGACATGTATTCGTGCAGCTGAAGCAAAGTCGATGCACGCCCAGTGGACACCAGCTTGCGTTTGCGCAGCGAGTACCAGAAGGAACCGACAATCAGCAGCGTGCCGGGCGCTGCGAGATAGCGCCCGATCCATACGGCATTGAGCATATGCAGCGCTGCATCGGCAAGCACGGCGAGCGCGAGCAGAGCGGCGAGCGCCAGATAAAAGCGCACCACTTGGCGGCTGACCAGATGGGCGCGCATCGGCATCACGCCTCCAATGCGAGGTCGGACGTCGGCGTGCCGCTGCCGCTAGTCGACTGTTCATCGACCGCACACGCTCGGGTGCCATGGCGTTCAGCAAGACGTTCGCCGGCCGACACGATGCCCCGTTGGCAACGCGCGACGGACATCTGCGACTCCGGGTCTTTGTCGATCGGTCATTGGTAGAAGTGCTGTCGGCCGATGGCACCGTCTCGCGGACCGATCGCGTCTTCCCCTCACCGGGCAGCACCGGAGTCGCCCTGACTGCACGGGGTGGCAGCGCGACGCTGGTGTCAATGCGACGTTGGCTGCTCGGCGATGCACGTGGGGTAGGGTCGAACTCGCTGCAGACGGTAAGGCCCTAGTTCACCGAGTGTCACGGCTGCACGCAGCGATTTCTTGACCGCGTCGATCATCGGGCGCGGGCGCATCATCGCCGAGTCACGACTCCGAGCAGGCGACGGACTCCTTGCTTGGGACGCAAGGCGCGTAGCGCGGGACGGCGGAGGGCGAAAGGCGCTCCGCTGTGACGAAGGAACGCTCAGTGCAGCTGATGCGTAAGGCCTGATAGCGAACGAGAGTGGCCAGATGTCAACCGGACGGCGACGGCGGGCCGACCGCATCCGCTCACGCCCGCCGCTGCCGCTTGCTATGAAAAGGCGCTCGTGCACTTCGGCCCACGCGCCAACCCACAGGAGGAGAGTCGATGATCGCGCCTCGAAGCATGTTGCGTATGGTGATCGCGTTGTTCGCGCTGTCCATCGGAGTGTCCGTCTCCGCGCAGGCGCAATCGCAGGCGACCATCAGCGGACAGGTCGCCGATTCCTCAATAAACGCCCGATTGTCGGTGCGGAAGTCACCGTGCTTAGCGCGACGGGCACCGTCGCCGGGAGCGCGCGCGTCGGTGAGAATGGTCGCTACAGTGTACTTACCAGCAGCATCGGCCTCGTGACAGTGCGCGTCCGCGCGGTGGGCTACGCGCTGGACCAGCGCCGTCTCACGCTCGTCGCGGGCGGGTCGTTCACGGCCAACTTCCAGTTGATCGAGCGTACGGCGCAGCTCGACCAGATCGTGGTCACCGGCACCGCCGGCGTCACCCAACGACGCGCGATCGGCAACGTGGTGAACACCGTAAATGCCGGTGCTGTGCTGGCGAACGCACCAGCGCGCAGCGTCGAACAACTGCTTGGCGCACGCACACCGGGCCTGATCGTCCTGCCGTCGACCGGGCAGGTTGGTACCGGCGCGCAGCTGCGTGTTCGCGGTGCAAGCAGTCTGTCGCTGAGCAATGATCCGCTCGTGTTCATCGACGGCATCCGGATGGATGCGTCCACGGCACGTGGCCCTGGACAGCGCGGTGGAGCTGGTGCCAGCCGTCTCAATGACATCAACCCGAACGACATCGAGAGCATCGAAGTCATCAAGGGGCCGGCGGCCTCCACGCTCTATGGCACGGAAGCGTCCAATGGCGTCATCCAGATCATCACCAAGCGCGGAAAAGCCGGGCGGCCGAAGTTCGATTTCACGTCGCGCCAAGGCGGCAACTGGCTGGCCAACCCCGAAGGACGCGCCGGTGTGCTCTGGGGCCGAAATCCCGCGGGTGAACTGTTCAACGTGAACCTGTATCAGTACGAACGGGAGAACGGCGCCGGCGCAATCTTCAACACCGGCCGCAATCAGGGCTACAACGCAAATCTCAGCGGTGGCACCGATGCAAGTCGCTACTTCCTCTCCACGTCCTACGATGATGACGTCGGCATCGTCCCCTGGAACTACGACAAGAAATTTACGGGACGCGTGAACGCCGATATCGCGGCGGGCAGTACGCTTCGCCTGCAGGGCTCAATCGGCTACGTGCGTGCGCGTACACGACTGGCCCAGCCGGCCATCGACGTCGATCCGTTCAGCCAGGTCGTGTGGGGCAACCCGCTGACCCTCACCTCGAATCGCCGCGCTTTCAGGCATCACCACCCGAAAGCTGGTCCACGGTGGAAAGCCGCGCCGACGTCGACCGCACGACGCGCCGCCAGCTGTTCAGCGAAGGCCATCGCTACAACGACATGCTGCGCAAAAAAATCCCGTTCCAGATGGGCACCAACGGCGTGAATCGCAAAGGACAGACTTTCAGCAACCTGACCTGCGTGCCGCTGCCGTTCGTGGAAACGCGCAATAATCCTAACTTCAAGTCGAACTGAACTCTTGGTGTATTGTTCACTGGTCATCTTTCAGGAGTCGCCGTCGTGCCCGTGTTGCTGGCTTCCGTCCGTCTGCTCGTGCATTGCCTGACCGCGCGACCAGCGGCCTCGCGATGAAGCGACGAACGTTCCTGCTGGCTGGACTCGGCACCGGCGGTGCCCTCTTTCTCGGCTGGTCGCTGCTGCCTCCGCGTCAACGCCTCGTCGGCAGCACGCCACCCGACACGCCCGGTGGCGCGATCGCGCTCAACGGCTGGGTCACCATCGCGCCCGACGACACGGTCACGGTGGTCGTGCCCAAGGCTGAGATGGGGCAAGGCATTCACACCGCCCTCGCCATGCTCATGGCCGAAGAACTCGGCTGCGCCTGGGAACGGGTGCGCGTTGAACACAGCCCCTTGGACAAGATCTACGGCAACATCGCCGCAATCGTCGACGGGCTGCCGTTTCATCCCGACCTCGACAACGCGCTCGTTCGCGGCGTGAAGTGGATGACCGCCAAGACCATGCGCGAAGTAGGCGTCATCATGACGGGCGGGTCGTCGAGTGTACGCGATTGCTGGATGCCCATGCGCGAGGCCGGCGCATCGGCGCGCGGGTCGCTCGTGGCGGCGGCAGCGGCGCGGCTTAGTGTGGATGTCGCTACCTGTCGCGTGGAGCAAGGTGTTGTGGTGTGTGGCACGAAGCGTCTGCGCTTCGGTGAGGTCGTAGCCGATGCTGTGGCGCAGCGACCGTCGCGCATCACGCTCAAGAGCGCCGCCGAGTTTACGATGCTTGGCAAGTCGACACCGCGGCTCGACTCCGCCGCCAAATCGCGCGGCGAGAGCACCTTCGGCATCGATGTGAAGCTTGAAGGGCTGCTCTACGCCGCAGTCACCATGAGTCCCACCGTCGGCGGCTCGCCGTCGCGCTTCGATGCGGACGCAGCGAAGCGCCTGCCGGGAGTACGGGCCGTGGTGTCACTCCCCGGCAGCCGCTACGGCGACGCAGCCGGCGTGGCAGTGATCGCCGACTCGTGGTGGCGTGCGCGCCAAGGCGTGAACGCGCTGAGCGTGCAGTGGAACGCCGGTCCCAACGCGACGCTTTCCGCGCCGGCCATCATGCAGCAACTGCGTGCTGCCGCCGCAACCACCGACGGCCTGCCGTTCCGCTCGTTTGGCGACGCGAAAGACGTTGTCAGCAAAGCCACGCGCGCACTACACGCCACCTACGAGGCGCCCTATCTCGCGCACGCGACCATGGAGCCGATGAACGCTACCGTGCGCGTCAGGGCCGACAAAGCGGAGTTGTGGACTGGCACACAGGTACCCGGATTCGCGCGCGCGGCGGTCGCGCACATCACCGGCCTCGCCGAGGACGACGTCGAGGTGCATCAACAGTTGCTCGGTGGCGGCTTCGGACGTCGGCTCGACGTAGACTATGTCGCGCAGGCGGCCGCGATCGCCAAGGCGCTTCCGGGCGTTCCGGTGCAGACCATCTGGACTCGCGAGGACGACATCCGGCACGACTTCTATCGTCCGGCTGCTGTCTCCAACCTGAGCGCCGCGTTCGACACGAACGGGCGCGTCATCGCTGTAACGTCGCACTCAGCCAGCCAAGCACCGTTCAAGCGGTACAGCAAGCGCGTTGGGTTCGTGCTCACGCAAGCCGGTCCGGACAAGACCACCGCCGAGGGGACGTGGGACCAGCCCTACGAATTCCCTGCCCTGCGTTCGGCGCACGCTGAGGTCGACCTGCCGGTGCCGGTCGGATCGTGGCGCTCCGTCGGGCACTCGCATCAAGGCTTCTTTTTCGAGGCCTTTATCGACGAAATGGCGGCTGAGACCAAGCAAGATCCGGCCACGTTTCGCGCATCGCTCCTGCAGAAGCATACGCGCGCGCTCGCTGTGCTGCAGCTTGCCGCGAGCAAGAGTGACTGGGGACAGCCGCTCGCCCCCGCGGCCGATGGGCAACCGCGTGCGCGCGGCATCGCGTTGCATTCATCGTTCGGCACCACGGTCGCCGAAGTGGCCGAGGTTTCTGTCTCGCCTTCAGGCGACATTCGGGTGCATCGCATTGTGGCCGCCGTGGACTGCGGCTTTCCCGTCAACCCGAACATCATCACGCAGCAGGTGGAGAGCGCGATCATCTACGGCCTCTCTGCCGCATTGTATGGCGAGATCACCATCGAGCAGGGACGCGTACGGGAAGGCAACTTCGACGCGTACCGTCCGCTGCGCATCAGCGAGTGTCCCGTGATCGAGACACACATCGTGCCGAGCATGGATGAACCGAGTGGCATCGGTGAGCCGGCCCTTCCACCCGTCGCGCCGGCCATCGCGAACGCGCTTTTCGCGCTCACCGGCACTCGGCTGCGGTCGCTGCCGTTGCGCGTGCCGAAAGCCGGGGGTGCGGCATGAGCGCGCGCGAGCTAGTGGGCATCGCGATCGACACCACGATCGACACCACGATCGACACCACGATCGACACCAGTCTCGACATTACGCTCGACATCAACGGCCGCACTGAGACTGTCGCCGTCGAACCTGACACACCGTTGCTTTGGGCCGTGCGTCAAACGCTTGGCCTTACCGGCACCAAGTTCGGTTGCGGCATCGCGGCGTGTGGCGCATGCACCGTGCATCTCGACGGCGTACCCACGCGTTCGTGCGTGACGCCAGTGTCGGCGGTGGGTGGCCGAAAGATCACGACCATCCAGGGGGCCACGGGCGCCGTGGCCGCGGCCGTGCAGTCAGCGTGGACAGCGCTCGATGTACCGCAGTGCGGCTATTGCCAATCGGGACAGGTGATGGCGGCGATTGCGCTGCTCAATGCCACACGCGCTCCAACGGATGCCGACATCGATACCGCGATGCAGGGGAACGTCTGCCGCTGCGGAACGTACCCGCGTATTCGCGCGGCGATTCACGCGGCGGCGTTGGCGTTGGAGTGATGGGGTGCTCGAGGCGCCCTGTGTAGCAGGCAGCTCGCGGCCGATATCCGCTACGGTCGACGCACGATCGCGGACACTTCGGGTCCTTGCCGCAGGAAATGCTTCTCATTCCTCGTGTACAGGGCGCTCGCCTTGACCTTGGAGGCACGCTGCGCAAGCAGCGCGTCGTAGATTCCTCCGCCAATCGTGCCGAGGGCTGCCGCGCGGATGAGCGCCTTCGAATACTCTGCGGACGACAGCGAAACCAACGACAGCCGATCACGAATATCAGCGAGGAAGAGCAGTGCGGCGTCCGGGCCGACGCGGTTTTTTCCGGGCATGCCAGTCATGGACCAATACGGACGTATCAAGAAACGCTGTCATGGGAGCGATTTGACCACGTCCAACTGTCGGTCCGTTCGAAGCGCGGCACGAGCGCGCTCGACGTCGTCGCTTGAGAGCCACGCACTACCAGCGCGGAACACCCGCACGCCTCGTTCCTTTTGCACCGACGCACCGGCGCCCCTAGGCCGGAGGGTGATGTGCTCCCCACTATTTACCATTTTGGAATGCCAGCAAGACTGGCGGCGCGACCCGGGCCGATCGACCCTCGGCGCAACGCCCAAGCCGGGCACGTGACGCGCGCCACGCTCGGGCGAGACGGCAGCGCGGCTGCTATGCTTGGCACCTGAGCCGCCGCCGTTCATAGCCGCTTTTCGGAGAGCACAACCCGCATGACCACCTTGCGCCGTCCATTCACGCTGTTCGGCACCGCCTGTCTGGCCCTCTTGGCGGCCGCCACGCCACGCCTGTTGGCCGCGCAGGAACTCGACGCACCCACGCGCCTGCGCGTGGACTCGGTGTTCCGGCGCTTCGACCGCACCGACTCGCCCGGCTGCGCGATGCTCGTGCGAAGGGACGGACGCACCGCGTACGCCCGCGGCTACGGCATGGGGAGCCTCGAGCTCGGCGTCGCGATCACACCGCAGACGGTGATGGACATCGGCTCGACCTCCAAGCAGTTCACCGCCGCCGCGATCTGGCTACTTGCGCAGGACGGCAAGCTTGGGCTCGACGACGAAGTGCAGAAGTACCTCCCTGAGCTGCCGCGCCTCGCTGCGCCGGTGACTATCCGGCACATCCTCCAGCACACGAGCGGCTGGCGGGACTACACCGCCCTGCTGTCCCTGGGCGGCGCGTCGGATGCGGAAGTGACAACGGCCGCTGATGCGATGACGATCCTCGCCGCGCAGAAGGCGGGTAACTTCGCCCCCGGAAGCTGGTGGACGTACAGCAACACCGGATTCTTCCTCGCCAGCCAGATTGTGGAGCGCGTGAGCGGCATGTCCATGCGCCAGTTCCTACGCACGCGCATTTTTACGCCGCTCGGCATGACGCACACCGACCTGTTCGATGATCACCGCCGCATCTTCAAGAACAAGGTGCCGTCGTACGCGCCGTCAAACGGCGGCTGGCGCGGCGACGTCGCCAACTGGGAGCAAACCGGCGACGGAGCCGTGCAGACGAGTGTCGAGGACCTGGCCCGGTGGGACGCGAACTTCGACAGCCCGACTGTCGGTGGTCGCGCGCTGGTGGATTCGATGCAGCAGCCCGGCCACCTGAACGACGGTACGCCGTTGACGTACGCGTACGGGCTGAGCGTGGATCGGTATCGTGGGCTTCGCCGCGTGCATCACGGCGGTGCATGGGCCGGATATCGCGCCATGTCGATGCGCTTCCCGGAGCAACGCACGTCGATATATCTCACGTGCAACGCCGCGAATGCGAATACCATGGCGCTCGCCGAGGGGGTCGCGAACGCCCTGCTCGCACCGGCGCTGGGCATGATGATGGCTGAGCGCATGAAGGACAGCTTGCGTGCGCCGTCGGTGGCGACCATTCAGCCGTTCCACGGACTCTGGTTCGACGCCACCGTGGGCTCGCTCGTCCGGTTCATCGTGCGCGACTCCGTGCTCGTGACCACATCGCCCTTCGGAGGGCCCGAACGTCGGCTGATGCAGCTGCCGGACGGTCGTCTCACGGACCTCCCCGTCGACGACACACCCATTCGGTCGCGCGTCGAGCCGGCGACGAGCGAGATCGTGGTGGACTATGGGTCGGGCCCGCCGGACCGCTTCTCGAAAGTGCGCGAGGTCGGCACGCTCACTCCCGCGAAGCTGGCCGAGTACGCCGGCCGGTATGCGACGCCAGAGGTGCCATCGGTGTGGACGATCGAGGCGCGCGGGGATTCTCTCTTCCTCACCACCGTGTCGGGTACTCGCCACTCGAGTCAGCCGCTCGAACCACTCTTCGCCGACGCGTTCATCGCCGACGGGCCGCCGCTGCGCTTCGTGCGCGACGCGCGTGGACGGGTGATCGCGATCAGCGTGACCGGCCGCGGCGTGCGCGACTTGCGGTGGTTGCGGATAGCGCCGTAAACACTGATGCCGCCAACTGAAACTGCCTCGCGTCCGAAGCCTGCCAAATCACAGGCCGTCGTTGTGCTACTCGCACTCATTGCCGGTATCGCGGTTGGCGCCGGCATCAGAGCAAACGGTAGCCCAACGCTGCTGTCGGGCATTGGCATCTTTGACATTATCGGCACGCTGTGGATCAACGCGATCCGCATGACGGTCGTTCCGCTCGTCGCTGCGCTGACAATTGTCGCCGTCGCGAACTCCGGCGATGCGAAGCGTGTCGGGCGGCTCGGCGCCTACGCGCTGCTCGTGTTCGTCGTGATGCTCCTCGCCAGCGGAGCCCTCGCGGCTGTGTTGGCACCGCTGTCATTCGAACAGCTCGCGCTCGCCCCCGACGTGGCGGCGCGGCTTCGCGAATCGCTCGCGACGGGCGCAAGCGCGACGGCAATCGCAATGCCAACACTCGCCCAGCGCATCATCGACATGGTGCCGGCCAATCCGATCAAAGCGGCCGCCGACGGTGCGATCCTGCCAGTGGTCGTGTTCTCATTGGCACTGGGGCTCGCGCTCACGCGCCTGACCGAGGAACGGCGCGACGCATTTCTGAACGTGTGCCGTGGATTGTCGGACGCGTTGTTGGTGCTCGTGCAATGGGTGCTTGGGTTGGCGCCGATCGGCGTGTTCGCGCTCGCCGTCGGACTCGGCACGAAGATGGGCGCATCGTCGGCCGGCGCGTTGCTGCACTACGTGCTGACGCTGTCGGCGATTCTGTTCGTATTCACGCTCTGCTTGTATCCCGTCGCAGCTATTCTCGGACGCGTTTCATTGCGACGGTTCGCAACAGCCGCACTGCCGGCGCAGGCGGCCGCATTCAGCGCGCGGTCGTCGATTGCCGCGCTGCCAGCCATGATCGCAGCCGTCCGCGATGACTTGGTGTTGAATCCACGCATGAGCGGATTTGTGTTGCCGCTCGCGGTGTCGGTGTTCCGACTGAACGTGCCGATTGCCTGGGTGGTGGGGTTGCTCTTCTTAGGCAAGCTGTATGGCATCACGCTCGGTGCGTCGGCGTTGGTGACCATCGTGCTGACCGCCACACTGCTCTCGTTCAGCGTGCCGGGGCTGCCCTCGGCCAGCCTATTCTTGTTGTCGCCGGTGCTGGCGCAGCACGGCATTCCCGTTGAAGGCGTTGGTATTCTCATCGCACTCGATGCGATTCCGGACATGTTCAAGACGTTGGCCAACGTCACGGCGCATCTCACGAGTGCCGTGGTGCTGGATCGCGTGGATCGGACGTAGCGCGAAACGCAGTTCCGCGATCTTGTCTGCGAAGCTGGGCAAGTACGCGGGCCGGTATGCGACGCCGGAGATGCCATCCGTGTGGACGATCGAGGTGCGCTCCATCCACTCTTTGCGGACGCGTTTCAAGTGGACGGGCAGCCACTGCGCTTCGTGCGCGACACGCGTGGCGGGTGATCGCGATCCGCGTGACGGGCAATGGCGTGCGCGACCTGCGCTGGCTGCGGCTGGCTGCGGCTGGCTGCGGCTGGCGCCGTAGCGAATGAGCCGACGTGTCAGTTTACCCTTGCGTTCCCGACGAGGTGGCGGCGACGGCGTACGACGACGGCCGTTGCCCGCTGAACAGCCGTTGTGCGGTGAGCTGTTGCTCCACCGACTTGAGTAGCCCACTCAACTCGTCGTTGGCCTTCGACAACGCGTTACGGAACAGCCAGCGGTACCACACGAAGCAAGCCGCCGCGCCCGCCGTTCCACCTAAGGCGCCAAGCGACAACGGGATCGGCGACAACACGCCGGAGCCAGCGAATTTGGCACTCCCCAGCATGGCAACGGCCGCACCAAACATCCCGCCAAGCACGGTGAGGATGTAGTCCAAACGCAGATTGCGCTGCAGTCCGGGACGCAGGTCACCGGTGATGATCACTTCGCACGATGGGGCAGCCGCAGTCCCACGCGGCTGCAGCGTGACATGCAGGTCGAATAGTTCGATCTGCTCGAGCCGGTAATTCAGTGCCTTGGTCTTGTCGGTCGCCGCCGTGATGCTGGTGTAGGCCTGGGTGAAACGCGGCATGCGGAAATGCATGACGCCGCCGTCCAACGGATGGCCATTCAACGTGTCCACCAGTTCGAGTCCGCGCGGCGGAGTCGTGAACACCTGTCCCAAGGCCGCGAGCACGTCCTTGGGGGCGCCGGGTATGGTACGCGACACCGAGAGCGCGCGATCGGCCGTGCCCATGAATAACGTGAGTCGCCGGTCTTGCGCTTCACTGCTGACGGATAAGCCCCCACCCGAAGCGACGCGCGTCTTCACCTCCGCGAGCGCGAGCGCCACGTACTGCCGGGAGATGCCAGCTTCGATCGCCGCGGCTTCGACATCACGAACACGGAACTGACCGGAGGTCGGGTCGCGGTCGTTGCCGGCTTCCCGCGCCGAAGGGAGTGCCGCAGTCCGCTCCATTCGGTGTGCCGCTTCCGCCTGCAATTGCGCCGCGCGCTGCCACACCGCTCGGGCGTGATCTTCGGAGAGCACACCGCCGGGGGCCGCGTCGGCGGCGTCCTGTTCTTGAGCTTCCGCGTCCTGCAATGCAGCGACGAGCGCTGCGGCGAGCGCATCGGCATTCGCGTAGCGCTGCGCCGGATCCTTGGCAAGGCAACGATTGATGACTGCGGCCACACTCACGGGGAGTTGTGGTGCCACCGTCGATAAGTCGGGCGACGGGCGCGTCACGTGCGCGACGAGTACGGACTGCGGCGTCCCGTCGAACGGCGGAGAACCGCTGAGCATGTGGTACGCCACACAGCCAAGTGAGTACAGGTCGCTGCGACCGTCCACGTCATCGCCCGCGGCCTGCTCAGGACTCATGTAGTGCACCGATCCCAACACGTTGCCGAGCATGGTGAGCTTCGAGGCGTCGGCGGTATCGCGGGCAATGCCGAAGTCGGTGAGCACGGCGCGCCCGGAGTCCCGATCGAGCAGGATGTTGTCGGGCTTGATATCGCGGTGCACCACCCCGCGGGAATGGGCATATGCCAGCCCCCACGCCACCTCACGAAGCACTCGAACAGCGTCGGTGACGGACATCGGGCCGCGGTCGCGCAGTCGGTCACCCACGGACTCGCCGTTGATGTAGCGCATCGTGAACCACACCACCCCATCCGTTTCATCGGCGCGGTACACCTCGATGATGTGCGGATGTTCGAGCCGCGCACTTGTGCGGGCCTCGCGCAGGAAACGCTCCCGTTGCTCCGCGCCCGACTGCTCCTCGTGGAGCACCTTGAGCGCGACGAGTCGATCGAGGAATCGGTCGCGCACGAGCCACACGGCGCCCATGCCGCCCGCGCCCAGTGGCCGAACGGTCTCGAAACTGTCGGCCAATCCGGCCGGAAGAGGGGAAGCTGGGGCGAGCGTCATCCGCGCAAAGCTGGCGGACGCAGCCAGAAATCGCCAGTCACGAGCGATTGGATTTGAGACGGATGCCAACGTCGATCTGAAGAAGCTGAAAGGGCGTTGCACGCTCACCGCACAGGGTAAGCGGAAATAGCGTGACGCGAACCCCAACGCCGTCGTTTGCCGACATCGGATTTACCTCGTACACTTCGGCATGCCGACTCGCCGAACGTTTGTCAAAGACGCCGCCCTGCTGGGTGCTGCATCGCTTGCCGCGACGACTTCCGCCTCCGCTGCTCCGGTGTTCGCCGGGGCGCGCCACAACACCAACTCGCCCGCGCTCGACGTACCGATCGGCACGCCCGATGTCGTCGCGCGCGACGAGGCATTCTGGCAGCGCGTTGCACAACAGTTTCAGGTCAAAGACGGCGTCACGAACATGGAGGCGGGATACTTCGGCATGATGTCGCAACCGGTGCTCGCGGCGTATCACCGCAACATCGACCGCGCCAATCGCGACAGTTCATTCTTTGCGCGTCGGGAGTTCCCTGCACTTTCACAGCAGGTGCGCGCGCGCGTCGCTGAGTTCATCGGTGCCAAGCCGAGGGAGATCGCATTCACGCGCAATGCAACTGAAGCATTGCAGGCATTGATCAGCCAGTACAACAAGGTCGGGCGCGACGACACGATCATGTACGCCGATCTCGATTACAACGCTATGCAGTACGCGATGAACGCACTCGCGAAGCGCACGGGTGCGACGCTCGTCACGTTCGACATTCCCGAACCAGCGTCGTACGAAAACATCATGGCGGCGTACACCAAGGCGCTCGACGCGAACCCGAAAACCAAGCTGCTGCTGCTGACGCACTGCAACAACAAGACGGGCCTGCTATTGCCAGTGAAGGACATCATCGCCATTGCCAAGCCACGCGGAATCGACGTGGTACTCGACGCGGCGCATTCGTTCGGGCAGGTGCCACTCACCATGGCGCAACTCGACGCCGATTTCGTGGGGCTCAACCTGCACAAGTGGATCGGCGCACCTGTTGGTGCGGGCGTCATGTATATCCGCGAAGACAAACTTGCATCGATCGACGTCGCCCACGGAGATCCCGGTTCGCTGCAACGCATCGACAGCCGCATTCACACCGGCACGAGCAACTTCGCCACCATCATGACCATCCCCGACGCCCTCGATTTTCAGGCCACGATCGGCATGGAGAACAAGGCTGCTCGGCTCCGCCTGCTCCGTGACCGGTGGGTGAATGCCGTTCGCGGCACGAAGGGCGTGGACATTCTCACGCCGGATGACCCGCGTCTCGTCGGCGCGCTTACCGGCTTTCGACTACATGGTCGCGGGACGAGCGAGGCCAACCAAGCGCTCGCCAAGACGTTGCTCGACGAGTTCGGTATATTCACCTTTTATCGCACTGGGCTGGCGAAAGGTGATTGCGTGCGCGTTACGCCAGCGCTCTACAACAGCCTCGCTGACGCAGACAAGTTGGCGGCGGCGATCAAGACGATTGCCGCACGGGGTTAGTGCGGTAGCCGGACATCGGATCGCGAGGGAGACGGGGACGTGAAACCAGTCGCCTCATCCTCACGCGGCACCGCACCCGTCAATTTCGTGATGAACCGTTCGCACCGCGGAAAGAACTGTGAACGCACCATCACGCCGTTGCACCAGCCCAGGGCAATGCAGTAGTTCGACACGTGCGGCGGGGCGTGATGCTTCGCGTGCTGCAGGTGGCTCAACAGCAGCCCACACCGCTGCATCACGCGAACGATGCGCGGCGGCGACACCATGTGCGCCCATTGATGCACCTGATTGGTAGGCAGCGTAGTCGCGGCGACTGCCAGAATAAAAGTCACGCTCGCCCGTCCGGAAATTCCGTCAAGCGGAACAAGAAACGCCATCGCGAGCACGGCGCTCACAATCGTGGCGACATCTCCATTCGTATCAATCCAGTGCCGGGTCAGAAAATCTGCCGGATTGATGTGGTGCACACGAAACGGACGCAGCAGCCGCTCTCCGAACACCGGCATGGTGTCCGATCCCCAGGTGTCGGCCCCCCAGTGCACCACGCCCGACAAAAAGTCGGCCGTCACCATGCCCGCCAAACACAACGGCATCATCCACCAGCGCAAACCGTCGTCAGCCTGCGCGAGTCGTACAGCGTGTATGCACACCAGCGTCACCGCAATCACAATGGAACCCAATGCAAAAGCCCGTGTTGCGATACCGGGCGTGTCCAGAACGGGAAGTTGATCGGGATCGGCGCTGCGCATTGCCTCATGCACAGAAACGCTCACGCTATATCCGTTGAACGACGCGGCACACGCGCGGGATACACGAACTGCGCACCGAATCCGTCCGGCACATCACTGTCCTGAATGCCGTACCCTGCGGGCCATTGGCCCTCGGGCCCGTAGTACGTGCCCAACAGCTTGTCGATAAAGGGAAAGTGCACGGCGAAGTTCCGGTCGATCGCTTCGTGCTCGATCGCGTGATGCCAATGATGAAACCGTGGCGTCACAATGATTGCCTCCACCCAACGCGGAAAGCGCCACGACACATTGCTGTGAATGAACACCGCGTGCACCGAAACAAACACGAGATAGGCATACAGTGGCCCGGTGTCGAAGCCGAGTACGAAGAGCGGCACGAACGTCAGTCCGCGCGTGAGCACGATGTCCACGGCATGCAACCGTGATCCGGCGAGCCAATCCATTTCGGTGCTGGAGTGATGCACCGCATGAAACGGCCACAACCAACGCGACTTGTGGAAGAACCGGTGAATGGTGTACTCGAAAAGATCGGCGACCAGCATGCACTCGAGAAACTGCAGCACGGCCGGTTGTGCGCGCACCACAGACTGCACGGCCGGATGAATCGCCCAGTCGAAGAACACCTGCGCTGGCATGAGCGTGAGCAACGTCGACACCTGCACCAGCAGATGGCTCACAAAAAAGTAGATCGTGTCCGTGGTCCAACCGCGACGAAACACGGACTGGCCACGTCGACGCGGCCACACCTTCTCCAGCGGGACAAACACCACGGCCAGCAGCAAAAGATTGAGTAAAAACCAATCGAGGCCCAAGTACACCGGTGTCGTTGGTACGGCCCCTTCGTAGGGGACGTTGCCGCCACCCGCGAGTGCGGCGGACATGGCCAGCGCGACCCCGGTGACGCCCAATGTTTTGCGACGCCGCAGGAGCAGGCTCACGAATCCCAGTAAAAACCCGGCGCCGATCACGAGTTGTATTGTGGTGCGCACAATCGGCATGGGGAGCACCGCGCGCACGTCGGGGCTGGTGAGTAACTCCGGCACGTAAAAGCACGCTACGGCGCCGACGGCCAGCACGCCGAGGAACACGGAGATCGTACCGCTCATCCATCCCGACCCCACCTGCGTGGGTTCATCGTCCCCGAAAGCCCACGCAACCCGATCGTCAAGATTCATTCGTGAAAAATAAATGCTGCTTGGGTAAAGCACGCTACTATCGCGTCACCCCAAGCTTCCACATCAGCCACGCGTCCATCGTCTTCGTTTGCGCGGCAGTGCGAAAGTGCCCCGTCTCTACGGCAATCACGACCTCCTTGGGCGCCGTGATCAGGTTGTACACGGCATACGACGTCGTTGGCGGCACGGTCGTGTCGTTGTACCCCCACGCGTAGATGCCGGGCACCGTGAGCATCCGCGCAAAGTTGTCGGTGTCGTAGTAGCGCAGCGTCTCCATCTTCTCGGCCTTGGCCTTGAGCTTCGTCGTATCGGCGAAAATGTGCGGCCAGCCGCCGGCGCGGCCGCGCAGATAGCCAAAATGCTCGGAGAGCGCGGGGTAGCTCGCGGCGATGGCCTTCACGCGCGGGTCGAGCGCCCCGGCCATGATGGCGAGCGCCCCGCCCTGACTGCCGCCCTCGACGCCGTAGTTCGCGCCGTCAAACTGCGGGAGCGAAAAAAGGAAGTCGCCGGCACGGATCACGCCCACGAACACGCGCTTGTAGTAGTACTTGTCGCGGTCGTCGACGTTGAATGACGAATACGCCTCGAGCGCCGTGGCGCGGAGTTCGTTGTACAGCAGCGAGTCGCGATCGACCGGAATTCCGTGAATGCCGATCGCGAGGTGTATGACGCCTTGCCGGGCTTTCGCGATACTCGGGAAGTACGGCCGCACGCCCGCCCCTGGCACCTGCAGGATGGCGGGATACGTGCCGGGCTTGGTCGGTATCGAGAGCATGCCATAGAGTCGACTGCCGGACTTTTGATTCTGGAAGGAGACGTGATACACGTCTACCTCGGGGGTGCTCCAGTCGGCGCGTCGCGTCATGATGGGCTCGAGCGGCGTGCGGCGCGCGTCGGCGATGGCCTTGCGCCAGAACGGCTCGAAGTCGGCCGGCGCGGTGGTGCTGGCGTCGATGGTCTCGGGGCTGAACGCCGCGGTCGCCATGCCGGTGTACGTCACACCGTCCACGCTGGCCGTCGCGGTGAGCCGCAGGAAGCCCGGCACGACGAGTGCGCCCTTGAGCGTCACCCCGGCCTTGGAGCCCGCCACGGTCTCCGTGCGCATGGCCTTCATGCGTTCTTGGGCGATCGCCACGGTGACCTTGGCCGACGGAATGTCGCGGCCGGCCCGCTGGAGCGTCACGTGAAAGGCGGCCGAGTCGCCGATCGCATACTTCCAGTCGGCTCGATCGAGTGAGACGGCAAGTGCCACCGTGGAATCGGCCTGCTGCGCGGCGAGCGTGGCGACCGGCGCGCAGAGCAGCACCGCGAAGCAGGAGGGGAGGGAAAAGTGGTGGCGCGGATGCATGCGACGGACCCCGAAGCGGTGAGCGTGCGGTTGGCTTCCGCGAATATCGCATGGAGACGGGGCGGTTGCTGCCACGTTGGGTTGGCCGGCGTCGCCGCGCACCTCTTCCTCCTCCCAGGCGTGCTGGAGCCCGGGTTCTGGAGTGCTTTCGAGAGCAGCGTGCCGGCCACCGCGAGCAATGTCGATGAGAAGCGCGAGCGATGCGTGGTGCCGTGGCAGTTCACCCCTCACCGTCCGGCTCTCACCTGAACGGCAACAACACGCTCGGCGTCGTCGACGCAAACCAGATCAACCCGTCGTAGTCTGCCGGCAGCAACGCCTGCTCGAAATAGGTGGATTCGCTGGCGCTGGTGTATACCGCGCCGATGGAGCGCATGCGCAGCGGACCCGCGTTGAGTGCGGCAGCACCACTGCCACCCGAAGCGATGCGGCGCGCATCGAGGATGAGCCTTGGCTGCGCGGTTGCCGCGAACACCGCCTCCAGCGCGGTCGTATCCACGGCCGTGATCGTGTGGCTGCGCAGTGTGCTGAATGAGCCAGTCGAAGTGACTCCGACCGCGTTGAACTGCCCAGTGCCGAAGGTGAAGCCCACGTTACGATAGTTGGCACCGAGCCGCTGCGCCGCGAACTGCCCCATCGAGCCAGGCCGCCGGCTGACGTGGAAATTGTGTGCCCAGGCAAACACTCGTGCCGCCGGAAACTGCTGCGTGACCCAGATGAGATTGTCCGCCATGGCGGCGTCTCGCAGCACACCGCTTTCGCTCGATGACGCGGGGCGCGCAGATCGCTCCCATTGCCGCACGAGGGTGATGTACTGCTGCAGCCAATCCAGCTCCTCGGCGGGCATGCGTGCGCTCCACTGCGGGCGAGCGGCGGCAACGGCATTCCCCAGCGCGGCCAGCGAGTCGCCGCACGCGAGGAGCTGTGACGCGGAGTTGCCGGCCCGATAGAGCGCGGAACTGTACTGGCCGGTGCGCGCATCCCGGCCGGCCACGATGCACCCCGTCGCGATGCGCGCGCGCGCGGTGAGAGGCACGTCCAGGCGATTGAGCAGCGACAGGACACTATCGACCGCCTGATGCGGCGCCTGCATATCGAAGCCCACGAAACGCAGCCGCGGTGCACCGACGCGCACGTTGTACGCGCGCATCCAACGCACGAGGTCCATCACTTCCTGCGTGTTCCAGGTCCAGAAGTACAGATTGGAGAGCAGCTTCTCCGGATCGCCTTCGCCGAGCGTGACGAAGCGGTCCATCGCACGCGACTCCGGCATGGTCGCTTCGATCGTGAAGTGCGTGAAGCCGTGCCGTTCGACGAGATACTCGAAGGCGCGATGCTTCATGCGAAAAAATTCGCGCGTGCCATGCGTGGCCTCTCCAAAGGCCGCCACGCGCGCCGTGCCGATAATGGTGCCAAGCTCCGCGAGATCGTCCAGGTTGCTGCCCGGCACATCGGACGAGAACGGCTTGGCCACCGACGACAGCCAGCTGGCGGTCGACGCCGCGAGTGCAGGGATCCCTTCAAAGTCGAGATTGACCGGTGTGCTGGCCTGACGCAGCGCGTTGTTGGTTGCGGTGGCGCTGTCGCCGAACTGCGCACCGGGTACGGCGGTCCCGGTGGTCGGGATGTTGGTGTCCACCGCCCCGAAGCTGATATCGTCTACGCGCAGAGTACCGGGTCCGGACAGGAGCGCGCCCAGTGTAATGGCAATGGCGCTCTCCGGTACATCGAGCACGACTGAGTACGCTGCCCAATCTCGCGAGCCGAGGATGCCACGGCCGAAGCTGATCATGTTGTCGAAGCCCAGCGTTCGCGTTGGCCCGTCCACGCGCATCCACAGGCCGGCGCCCGCCTCGCTCACACTGTCGACCTTCACCATGCCGGTCAGGCGCACGCGCCTGCCGCGGTACGGGATCGCCGACACCGACTGTCCGATAGTGGCGAATGCTGCGCCGCCGATGGGGCTGGTCCGCGAGCGCAGGTAGGCGGCGGCCAACCCGCTGCGACGGATGCCCCGGTCGATGCCGACTTCAAAAAGATCGGCTCGCGCAGTCCCGCCAAACCATGGAGCGGGCGGCCCGGGTCGAAGGTCCGCGACGGGTGCGACGGGTGCGACGGGCGGGGTAGGAACCGACGGCTGCGGCGGTGCGGTACTCTCGCCGGAGGAGCAAGCTGCGGCGAGGACAGTCACGACGAGCAGTGCGGCAACAGCGCGAGGCATTGCACGAAATGAGGACATGTTCATTTTCTTACGGGACAGGTGGGAACAACACCGGTACTCATTCACTCATAACAGTCGAGTCTGAATAAGTTCCGGGTCGACGTAGTGGCAACCCGCCCGGATATGCGTTGGCTTCCTGCGGCATGTGCGGATAACTCAGAGGCCCTGCCGGGCGGCCAGGGGTGACGCCGCGCCCGTTGTAGTCCTATCACCGGCGTGTGGCAGCGGGGGCCGCACCGCGCAACGCGTCAGCCGCGCGCTTGAATTCGCTGTCCACGGTCCAGACAGGTCGGGTGTCGCTCTCCGCCGCCCGGATTCCGAGCTCCGCGAGGAACTTCACTTCGAACACTGCGCCCGACAGATCCCAGGTGGGCTTGCGCTCGTCATCCGGCACGTGCGTCCGCGTGGTGGCCAACTGTGTCAGCGCCCATCCCTTCGGTTTGCCGGTCACCTCACCATCGAGTCCGCCGAACCAGGCCGGTACTCCGCGCAAGGCGAGTACCGCGTGATCGGACAGCAACCAGTACTCACCCAATCCTGGCGCAAACGTCTTGCCCAGCCGTGTGGCAACGCGTGCGGCGAGTGAATCGACCGTCGAATAGCCGATGCCATTGCTGGCGACGGTGTCGGTCAGTCCCCACGTCCACGACCAGTCCATGCCGACGGCCAGCGCGGTGCGTGGCAATGAACACACGGGTCGTGCGGCGTAGGCTTCAGCACCACGCATGCCACGTTCCTCAGCGGTCGTTGCAACGAACACCATGGTACGACGCGGTGCGCGTGGCAATGCGCGCACGACTTCCGCGATGTGCAGCATCTCCGAGACGCCGGCCGCATTGTCCAGCGCTCCGTTGTAAATGGAGTCGCCACGTACAGCCGGACCGATGCCGTACGCGTCCCAGTGACCGAGGTACACGACGCATTCCTCGCGCAGCTTGGGATCGCTGCCGCGGATGACCCCGACGAGGTTGTAGCTGACAAAGCGCCGCGCCTCGGTGTGAACGGACGCATTGAGGCGCAACGGCAACTCGCGAGGGCCCGTAGATGCATCGTTGGCTGCAGCACGCCACGCGCTGAGCGTCGTGCCAGCAGCCCGCGCCAGGAGTTCGCCGGCCGAGGCCGCGAGATGCAGCGTGATCGGTGACTCGGGCGTGATCTCGGGATCATCACCCGTCAACTCCTGATCCTGCAAGTAGAGGCGCCGCGCGCGATGCACGGAATCACTCCCGGATCGAACGAAGACCACCGCCGCAGCGCCACGCTTCAACGCGTGACGCGCCTTGAGGAAGGCGGCACCGTGCGGACTTGCGAAGCTGCGGGTACCGAAACGCTTGCGGCTCACGCTTACGGGCTCACCCTCAAGGATCAATGCAACTTTCCCGTGCAAGTCGATGTCGCGATAGTCATCCCAGTCATGCTCGGGAGCAATGATACCGAATCCGACCAACACCACTGGCGCATCGTGCGTGCTGAAGTCACCGGGTGCAGTCGCGGCCAGCACAATGGCGGAGGTATCGAGTGCAACGGGCAGTCCGTTCGCGCGGAAACTCGCGCCGCCGGTGGCCCGCGTACGAAAGAGCGTGACGGGTTGGCGAAAGCCGTTCTTGCCTGCTGGAGACAGGCCGATGCGGGCCATCTCCCGTTCCAGGTACGCCACCGTGCGTGACTCGCCACGTTGTCCCGGGCCTCGTCCGAGCATCGAGTCGGCAGCGAGGTCGTCAATGCGACGCGACAGTGTTGGTTCGTTCGCGATGCGCGAAGCCTTATCGATTTCCTGGTCGGAGATCGGGTCCGCCGTTGCCTGAGCATAGGTCTGCGAACGTCCGGCGCAAGCGAGAGCAAAGAACGGCAGCAGCACTAATGCGCAGGCACGACTGATCCGTACACGAGCATGGTTGGGCATGAACCTCCTCCGGTGAAGCGGCGCAGCGGGATGCGCGGTCAGCGGCGATGGAGCGCCGCATCGACGCGGCGCTCCCCATCAGCGATTGGTCAATGAACGCGCTGCGCGGTGGATGGTGCAAGCGGTGATTAAAGGGCTGCGACCGATCCCGGGCAACGCGCCGGTTGTGCAAATCGATAGGGGCATTTACGATCTGCAAAAGATCGCTCGCCCTATGCTGACGGCCGTACGAGAGCGGATTGCATGCAGTCCGTGGTGCCATCTTGCGAACGACGTCCGATAATCTTTCACCGACTGAAAACACCGCGGTCAGCGCCTGCGTCTGATAGAGTGTTCGTTGCTGTCCGGATGCAGCATGAGGATGATCGAACGGAGGTCGGCGAAGAGGTCGATGAGCCTTTGGTCCTTGCGACGTTGGTCCCGTGGCGAAACAGTATTCACTGTTGCTGGCCGACGAAAAGCAGACTGTGCGGTGACGGCAATAATCAGTTTTACGGGACACATTTGGGTGAATGACTGTTCCGCTGATCGTCGGACCGACGTAACGTTTCGCAACGCGCTTTGGTCGCGTTTGCGACCGGCGCGATTTTTCACCCGTCCGAGAGGAGTTTCGTAATGCGCATTGCCCGCTCCGCAGCACTAGGTGGCCTCGCGGTTCTGGCCGCCTGTTCCGACACGCCGGCGCCCTCGGCGCCGATTCCTGATGCCTTGCCTGCTGCTCCGCTGGCGTTCTCGTCGTCGCGCGGTCTGACGTCTGACGGACAGGCCATCGACGGTCGCTACATCGTCGTGTACAAAGCGTTGTCCTTTCAGGTGAGCAACATGGCCGGACGCATGATTCCTGCTGGAGAGGGCTCCGTCCTCGACACGTACGACACGGCCATCAAGGGCTTCGTTGCAGATTTGACACCGGCCGGCTTGGCAGCGGTTCGAGCCAATCCATCCGTCGCGTATGTCGAGCAGGATCAGACTGTCTCGATCGACGTGACGCAAACGGGCGCGACATGGGGGCTCGATCGCATCGATCAGAGGAATCTCCCGCTCACCACGACGTACATCTACGGGCGAAACGGCGCTGGCGTGAATACGTACATCATCGATACCGGGATTCTGACCTCGCACACGGAATTCGGAGGGCGCGCCCTTTCCGGCTATACCGCAATCAACGATGGGCGGGGCAGCTCGGACTGCAATGGGCACGGGACGCACGTCGCCGGCACCGTTGGCGGCACACGCTATGGCGTGGCGAAAGGTGTTCGGCTCTACGCCGTGCGTGTGCTGGGCTGCAATGGCTCGGGGACCAACAGCGGCGTGATCGCGGGTGTGAACTGGGTAGCAAGAAATCGGATCCGTCCCGCGGTGGCCAACATGAGCCTTGGCGGTGGCTATTCGTTGGCGCTCAATCAGGCCGTCGCGGGCGCGGTCGCGGCGGGCGTGTCAATGGCAGTTGCGGCGGGCAACAGCAACACGAATGCGTGCAACTCTTCGCCGGCCTCAGAGCCGTCGGCGATCACGGTGGGCGCCACAACGTCGAGTGACGCGCGCGCCAGCTTCTCCAACTTCGGAACCTGCCTCGACATCTTTGCGCCTGGTGCCAGCATCACATCGGCATGGTCCACGTCCAACACGGCCATCAACACGATCAGCGGCACCTCAATGGCGGCACCGCACGTGGCCGGTGCTGCGGCGCTCTTTCTGGCGGGCAGTACCACCGCCACTCCGGCGCAGGTGACCTCCGCGCTCATCAGCCGTGCAACACTGAACAAGGTGACCAGTGCAGGCACCGGCAGCCCGAACCGATTGCTCTTCACGGGCTTCCCTTGATCCCTGCAGGAAACCGCAGCAGCGATTGAACTCGGCGCGAATGGCAACGGAGGGTGCGCGCGCACCCTCCGTCCTATCCGACGCCTCCGCTGGCGAATCAACGATGACGGGCGCTACCCCGTCGAGTCTACCCACATCAGAACCGCACGCTCAGCGCGAGCCCACCCCACCATCCGCGCACGGCGTCCGAGAACCCGCTCGTGTTGGTCACGTTCACCACCCGGCCAGTTCTGCCCAGGACGCGGCCGTTGGTCTGGGCCAGCGTGGTGCTGACGGTGCCGCCCACCGCGCCGATCTCGGGAGACACGGTCACCGACGCGCCGAAGGGCACGTCGACGCTCAGCCCGGCCGCCAGACTCCACGCGCTGCCGCGCAGCGACGTGCGCGAGGGCGTGGTGCCCTGTAATGTCAGCAGCGACGCCGCGCTCGACTCACGCAACAGGGTCACGGTGGGTGTCCAGGTCAGCTCACCGGCCTCCAGTAACAGCAGCCCGCTCACTCCGCCGAAGCTGCCCTGCGGAATCAGTCGCGTGGGCTGGTCGTTGCGATCGTTGCCGAACGGGCGCACGTAAAAGGCATCGCCGGAAAACCACGCCGAACCCGACGCGTTCACGGCGCCGCTGGTGGAGGCGCCGAGCGATAAGGCGCCGCCGCCGGGAAACTGGTTGCGTCCGCCAAGAGAGTCAGCTTGGCTGGTGCTGATGTCGGCGCTGACGGTGAACGTCTGTTCGCCCGTGAACGCGGTCATGTTGGCGCCACCACGCACCGTGGTACCCTGCCAGAACACGACGCCCGCTGCGGGGGGTGGCAGGTCGCGTTCGGCCGCGGCCGAAAGCCCGAGCACCACGGTCCCGATCGGGAAAGACCATCGGCCGCGCACTCCAACCTGCGAGGGGATGCCCAGCGACAGGCTCGACAGATCGAGCACCGACGTGCCGGCGGCGCCGAGCGCACGGGTCTCAGCGGTGTCGAGCGTGCGCGGCGCACTGCCACGGCGCCCGTACACGCTCAGGGTGTCGCCGGCGCGGAGAATGACGTCGAGACGGGCACGAATGGGCGTCACCCCTTGCACCCCGGCCCCGGCGGCGTCGAGCGACACGGGGGCACCACTCACGCGCGCCGCCAACCGCGGTGAGACCAGCCGCCAAGTGAGCGGCGCAGCCGTTTCCTGTACGTCGACCGTTCCAATGCGATACTGACGCGCGGCACCGGACAGGGTGAGCGTCTGCCGAGTGCGGGTGGCGAGCCCCCGGTCGATCGGCTCCGAGCCGATGCGGGTGGGAGCGGCGCGGGTGGCGTCGCCCGTGGCCTGCGCGCGAACGGGTGTCCACGCGCAGGCCAGCAGGGCCAAAAGTGCTATCGAGGTCGTGACGCGCCTGGCGATCAGAAGCCGCCGTTCCCCTTGGGACGCGGGTTGGCCTCACGCCACGCCTTGAGCTGCCCCGCCGCGGTCTCCCGCGTCAGCGTGCCGCCCTGCACTCCCGCCTGAATCCGCTTGCTTTCGGCCGCCATGGACTGCGACCACGTCCGCTGCTCCGGCGTGAGGTTCTCGCGGCGCTCCTCGCGGCGCTCCTTGGCCTGCGCGAGCGCGGCCTTGCGCTCTTCGGGGGTCATGTTCTTCAGGTTCTCGCGCGCCTCGGCCCGGCGCTCCTGCGCCGCCGCCCGACGATCCGGCGCGCCAGCGCGCGCGCCGGCACCAGCACCGGCACCAGCACCGGCACCAGCCTGCGCTTGGGCCGTGGCAGCCGTGAACACGATGGCAGCAACAAGGGCGGACGTCCGTGTGAGGTATCGCATGGGGTACTCCTGTTCCAGGGTATAGGGATGAGCCAGATCAGTCGCGGCGCGGCACCGGAGGGTTCGTCGCCGTCGTGCTGTTGGACGCCGACGCGGGCATCCCGTTAATCCCGCTGCATGAAAGCGATTGATCCAGCGGCGCCAGAGCGACTCGGCCCCGACGCCCCCCGGCGCCCCCCGTCGTCGCGCCGCAGGGGCCCTCGCCGCATACTTCCGCGACCGCGATTCCCAATCCCTATTCGGCCTATTCCGTGCACTGTCTCGTTACGCTCGCGCGCACCGTCGCGTTCATCGCCATGCTTGGCGCGCCTCTCGCGACTGCGAGCGCCCAGACCAAGCCGACGACACCGCCAACGGAATCCCCCGCTCCGGCCGCCAAGCCCACGGCGAAAGCAGCGAACACTCCGGCGGCGCGCGCCGATTCGGCACCGCGCGATACCACCGTTGCGGCAGGGGCAGACTCCAGCGCCAACCGCGGCATTGCCGGTGCCTTGGGTGTGCTGCTCAAGCCACGGCTGATCGGACCGGCGGTCACGGGCGGACGCATCTCGAGCATCGCCGTGCACCCGGACAACCCAGCCGTGATGTACGTGGGCGTCGCATCGGGAGGCGTGTTCAAGACGGAGAATGGCGGTGCGTCGTGGACACCGATCTTCGA
>Ga0105044_10001808_pt1 | contig 28985 bp, 23 predicted proteins | sample MAT01_FD_78092 | JGI IMG/M metagenome (GOLD analysis project Ga0105044, IMG submission 78092) | Freshwater microbial communities from Lake Fryxell liftoff mats and glacier meltwater in Antarctica - MAT-01 | ecosystem: Environmental > Aquatic > Freshwater > Ice > Liftoff microbial mat | place... | reverse complement strand
GTCCACGTAATTCCATGGTGGTACGCTTCCGGAAATTCAGACGATGATGTCCACCGCTCGATGGTGCGCGACGCTTGGTCGATGATCCACACTTCGCCGACACCGTGCGCAAGATATGCGGGCCGCTTGCGATGCCGGTCGCGTTTGCGTTTCGATGGACTCAGCACTTCTGACGCGCGCAGCGGGGGCGGTATCTCGCGCCACGAAAGAGCGGCATACTCGGACGCAGGATACACGGCGACGTCGGGCTCAAGCCATGTCGTCTCGCTCACGTACACATCGCCCCGGCTTCGAACGGCCCAGCCCGTTTACTCGCGTCACCAGCTCATGAGTATGAAGGCGAGTCGGAGTGCCACACCTCGATGCCCGTTTGACGGCATCGGCGTCACCAGCAATTCGCCATGCAGGATTTCGTAGCGATTGCCATCGTCGGGCAACCGCTCGAGATCGTGTACGGTCCAGATCGATCGCGCTGGAAGGAGCGGCGAAGTAGGCATGGCCATACGGTCAGCCCGGCGATGGGGTCGGCGCAAAGGGCGAACATGCGCCGAGGATAGTGCGATCCGCCGGGGGGCGTGATAACCGACTTATTGCAACGAGTGGCGTTTCGACGCTTCGCGCCGTGCCTTCTTTAGCCGCCGTACCGCTCGGTGCGAATCGTCGCCGCATCGGCGCCCAACTCGACGAGTGCATCCGCAATCGTTCCCACAAACCCGTTGTTGCCGCACACGAACGTCAGCTCTGGCGACAGCGTTGCGAGTGTTGCCCTGAGAACTTCCGAATCAATGCGCCGACTGTAGTCGACCGCGCGGCGCGCGTTGTCGCGAGTGAGACAAAACACCACGCGCAAGCGTTGCTGGAGTGATTCGTCCGCCATCAGTTCGTCGCGGGCAATCACGTCATCCCACGTCCGCGCTGAGTAGAGCAGCGTCATTGGTGATGCATTGGCGACGAATGCCCGATGACGTACCATGGACAGCAATGGCGCGACGCCACTGCCACCGCCAATCAGCAGCACCGCCGCTGGCTGCTCTGAGCGCCAGACGAAATGCTCCGCGAACGGGCCGCTGATTTCGATGCTATCGCCGACTTCCGCCACCTCGTGGAAGTACGCCGACACTTCGCCACCGGGGAGGCGTTCGATGGCGAGCTCAAACGTCCCTTCCGTCTCGGGAGCTGACGTCACCGAGTAGCTGCGTCGCGCATGGTAGCCGTCCGGCGCAGTCAACCGAAGATCGATGTGCTGGCCGGGCAGAAATCGTGGCCACACGCTCGGCCGAAGCAAGACGCGTTTGATCGATGCACTGAATGACGAGAGGGATTCGATCGTCGCTTCCTGCCACTTCTGCGCATCTGCGCGCGCGCCGCTAGTCATTCCACCGGCCATTCAATCAGTCGTTTGTGAACCGTTGCTCGCGCCACGGATCACCGCGCATGTGATAGCCACGCAGCTCCCAGAATCCGGCTTCGTCGCGCGTGGTGAACTGCAAACCGTTCACCCATTTGGCCGACTTCCAAAAATACAGATGCGGCACCAGCAGTCGCGCCGGACCACCATGATCCGCTTCGATTGGCGCCCCGTCGTACCGCAACGCGACCATCGCCTTACCACCAGTGAGATCAGCAAGCGGCAGGTTCGTCGAATACCCCTCGACCGTGTGCGCGAGCACAAACTCCGTTGGCGGAGTCAGCGACGCTGCAGCGAAGATGTCGTCGACCAACACCCCTTCCCACTGCGTGTCGAGTTTTGACCACGTCGTCACGCAATGGATGTCGCGCGTCATCGTCGTCATCGGCAGCGCGTTGAACTCATCCCAACTCCACGACTTCACGGGCTTCGGGCCGACGCGGAGGCTGAACGTCCAGTCACTCGTTGCCACACGCGGCGTCGGCCCGGCGGACAGCACTGGGAATCCATGCTCCTCGTGCTGCCCGGGCGGGATACGCGACGCCGAGTCCGCTGTGGGCCGTCGTCCAGTGAATCCGCGAGTGACCATGCATGAAATAGTGAACGACGCACCACGGCGCGGCAACGCACACACGCTCATCTTGTTGTGCGCTTGCGCGCCTGCGGGCGGAAGCGAATCATCAACCGGTACCCGTGGCACGCCTCCCGTTCCTCCCACCCGACTCGCGCGTGACTGCTGACACCTCGAAGGACACGACCGCCGAGGCTGGGGTCGCCCAAACACAGCACGACGCGTTGCCCCACGAGACCGCGGCGCAGGAAGCGTCTGATCTCGGATTCGGGCGAGTCCTGGCACAGCAGGCCCGCGGCCGATTTCTGGGTCGTGACGGCGTGCCAACCAGCCGAAAGTACGGACTGGGTTCCCAGCGAGTGGAGCGGTTCTACCTCGCCGCGCTCAACGCAGCGTGGTTTCCGTTTCTTGGCTGGATGATCGGCGCAATCCTCCTGCTCAATGGATTCTTCGCACTCGCTTACCTCTCACTCGGCCCTGCAGCGCTGCATGGTGTCAGCGCGCTCGCGCTGGACGATCCGTTTCTGCGGGCGCTGAGCTTCAGCGTTGCAACGTTTACCACCACCGGTACCGGCGCAATGAACGCCGTGGGTGCAACAGCCAACTGGCTGGTGATTTTCGAATCGATTGTGGGACCGTTCGTCATGATCGCGTGCGGCGGCCTGATCATCGCACGACTTACCCGTCCCCGCTTGGAGATCCGATTCACCGAGTCGGCGATCATCGCACCGTACGAAGACGGACGCGCGTTCATGTTCCGTATGGTCAACACGCGCCCCAGCGATCTGAGCGATGTGAACGTTCGCATCAATCTTATCTGGTTTGAAGATGTTGACGGCGTGCGGCAACGCAACTTCCGCCAGCTGGAACTCGAGCGCGCATCGGTCGAAATGTTCACGCTGCACTTGACAGTGGTGCATCCAATCACCGCGGGGAGTCCGCTCGCCGGCATGACGCCAGAATCACTCGCCGCCGCTGAAGCAGAATTCCTTATCTTCGTCAGTGCGCACGAGGGGACCTTCTCAACCAGCGTCCGGTCTCGCACGTCGTATCTGTACAAAGATCTGCGCTGGGATGTGAAGTGGGCGAGCGTCTTCACCAGCAGTCCGGACGGGGTGATTGCGATTGACGTCGATCGCCTCGATCGCACCGAGCAGCTCGCTGACGGCGAAACCAGACGTCCATCACCACGCGAGTTCTCACCCGTCACGCCCGGGTAGACGCCCGAGTACACACCGGGGAATCAGTGCGCGTCGACACCGCCAACGCGCACTGACTCGAAGTCGAGTTCCTGTTCGAGATCGCGCAGCACTTCGTCGGAAATCGCACCCTCGTTGCGCAGGCGCACGAGAATTATTCGTTCGGCGTCAATCATCCCAGCGCGAAGGCGACGACGGACATCCGTTTTACCACCGTGATGGTCATGCAGGCGGAGTTTTTCGCGCGTCTCGTTGCGCAGCCACTCGACGTCACGCCGATCGGCCCACGGCTCCCGCGACATATCGTCGAGCGCCTCTGCTCCGCGACGTAGCGCTTCGCGTCGTGCCAGACGCTCTTCGTCGACATGGGTGTGTTCCGGCGTGAAGTTGAACGCGCGGATGATGGGCTCGAGTGAAAGTCCCTGCACCACGAGCGTGACCACGATGACGCACATCGTGATCAGAATGATCTCCGTGCGAAACGGGAACGGCGTCCCGTCGGCAAGCACGAGTGGTAGCGCGAGTGCCGTGGCGAGCGAAACGATACCGCGCATGCTCGTCCACGCCACCAGCACGACGCCTTTCGGATTGGGAGCCGGCTCGCGCCGTCGAGTCTCTGTGCTCAGCTTGCGTGGCAGATACGTCGCGATCGGCACCCAAATGAGACGCACGACAATGGCGACGACGCTGATGATGATACCGGACCAGAGTAGCGGGCCCAATTGATCGCGTGGCACAGATCGTAGCAGCGACGTGAACTGCGCGCCGAGTACGATGAAGATCATCGCGTTGAGCAGGAAGATGAGCAGATCCCACACCGCGCGTGTCTGAAGACGCGACATTGGGCCGACCGCGAGCGACAGATTCTGGCGCAGATAGATGCCGCCGGCAACGCACGCGAGCACCGCCGAAACGTGCAGTGATTCAGCCGCAATCCACGCGATGTATGGCCCGGCGATGGTAAGCAGCGCTTCTGCGAGTGAATCTTTGGTCTTGCGTGCCGCGCGAACGATCAGCCACCCAACCAGAACGCCAACCAAGGAACCGACGCCGGCATCAATGAAGAAGCGAACGATCGATTCACCCCAACTGAATGCGCCCGTTACGGCCGCTGCAACTGCGGTGCGATAGAGCACCAGAGCCGACGCATCGTTCACCAGACTTTCGCCTTCGAGAATCACGATAACCCGACGCGGCACTGGCAACCGCGACACGATCGCTGCGGCAGCCACTGCATCAGGCGGCGAGACGATCGCGCCGAGTGCGACAGCAACGGCCCAGGGCAAACCCGGAAGGAGCGCCCGTGCAGCGATCGCGACGGCGACCGTGGTCACGAGTACGAGCCCGATGGCGAGCAGACCAATGGGTCGAAGTGCCGCCTTGAATTCACGCAGCGATGTGAAGAACGCCGCCGCCCAAAGGATTGGCGGTAGAAATACGAAGAAGACGACGTCCGGATCGAGGGCGGGTATCTCCACGCCGGGCACCAACGCGACGAGCACGCCTGCCATCACCTGCAGAATTGGCGTCGGGACCGGCAATCGACGCGCGAGCGCGGTCAGGGCGATAACGAGTGCGGCGAAGGCTATCGCAAAGATGACAGGCGGAAAGTGCGGCATTACGGTGGCAGCTTTCCGTCGAGCGCGTCGTAAACACGACGTACTGCAATCGCCGCCTGCTGATCGGCTAGGAACCACGATTTATATTCGCCCCAATCGGCCTGCTTGATCGCCTCGTCGACGGAAAGCCCTTTCGCGTGCAGTCGCGTGACTTCGGCGATGACCGCCTGCAACGCTGCGCGGAACGTCACCAGTTCTTCGCGTGATGCCGCCGGGTCTTCGATGAAACCGTGTCCCGGCACGTAGCGCTTGACGTCCATCGCCAGTGCGCGGTCAACGGCGCGCACCCACTCAGCCGGATACGCCGAGCGCATGGCCGGGAAGACTCTGTTGAGATAGGCCTCACTCATGAACAGGATCTTCTCCGACGGCACGCTCACCATCAGATCGCCACCCGTGTGCGCCCGTCCAAGAAACAAGACCTCCACGGTGATGCCGCCAAGATCGACGACTTGGCTTTCGGAGGTCATCGCCGGCGCGTCGAGTTTGAGCTGCGCCTTGGACGTAGCGTGCACGATGTACGTGATGTCGTTCGGCAATACCGAATTGCCCGCCGTGTGATCGCCGTGGTCGGAGCCAACGACGTACCACCTGATCGGGAGCGGTGTAACTGTGCGAATTTCGTTGAGCATGGTCTGCGTCGCCTGCACGCTGCCCTGCCCGTCCGCGATCAGCACGCCATCGCGCCCCACGACGAAGAGACTCACCGTCGTGAAGCCCGGCTGACGAATCTCTTCGTAGCCGTAGACCTTGGGCGCCAGCTGCACGATGCGCGGAAACGCCGTCAGCGGCACGCCTCGCTTCGCGGGATCGGCGGTGCGCGTCTGCGCGGCCAGCGGTGCGCTGAGCGCGAGTCCACCGACGCCGAGCGAACCGACGGCAGCGAGCGCAATCAGTCGAGCGACGGCCCGCGTGGCGCCGCGCATGAAACCGTAGAGGTGGGTCATTCGAGTCATATGCCACACGTTACCGTGTGCGCCGAGTGGGTGCCAGCGCCAACCGCTTGCCTAATGCCTGCATCGGTCGCATCGTCCCCACATGCCTCAACGCATCGTCATTGGCGCCAACGCGCACGCAGAGATCGCCGCCGCCCTTCAGCGGGTCCGCCCGTCGCTCGAACTTCGCGGCAATCGCTTCATGGATGTGACCGCAGACGATCTCGCCTGGGGCGACACGTACGTCGGCTTCCGGCGACCGCGGGCACCCACCATGGGGAACATCAAATGGGTGCACTGCACTGGCGCCGGCGTGGATGCGTGGATGTATCCCGAAGAGCTATCGCGGGACATACTGCTGACGCGAAGCGCGGAAGCTTTCGGGTTACAGATCGCGGAGTGGGCGCTGGCGCGTGCGCTGGCCGTTTCACAACAGCTGCTCGATCTCGCACGGTGTCAGTCCAACCACGAATGGCTGCAGCGCGACATCGCGATGTTGCGCGGGACGAAGGCGCTTATAGTCGGCACCGGCGATATCGGCGGCAGCATCGGCCGACTCTTTCGCGCGTTGGGGTGCGATGTGCACGGCATTTCGCGCACGGGCAGCGGAAATACCGATGTCTTCTCGACCGTGTCCAAATCTGACGCCCTCGCGTCGCTTGTTGGTGATGTCGATTGGTTGATCGTGACGGTTCCGCTCACCAGCGCCACGCGTCATCTCATCAATCACGATGTGCTCGCCCGTTGCAACGGTGCGGTGCTGATGAACGTCGGACGTGGCGCTGTCGTCGACGAATCGCTATTGCCGAGTGCGCTCGACAATGGTTGGCTGCGCGCAATTGCGTTGGATGTGTTTGAGACGGAGCCGTTACCGGCCGCATCGCCACTGTGGAACGATCCGCGCGTGATGATCTCGCCGCACATCTCGGGGCTGACGACGACTGCTGGGGTGGTGGAGGGATTCTTTGAATGTCTGCGCGATATCGAGAATGGAGTAGCGCCGCGCTGGACAGTGGATCGGGAGCGGCAGTACTAGTCGGTGCCTATTCGACGTTATGTCCCGTTTCAGGAATTCCATCAACCCTCGAGTTTTGGTGAACCGAACACACATGCCTCATCGCGATCAGGCCCGCAGCACCACAGCAACCCCGAGCACACCGGCCACCGTTGTGCGCATTTTGCGCAGCGCGATCATGCTGGTCGTCGTGGCGACTACGGCTGCTTCGCAAGTTCACGCGCAGCCCAATCCGCGCGAGCACGATCTCAAACTTCCGATCGGCGGGACACCCGGCCGTCTCAACGCCATCACCGATGTCGCGGGTGTCGAGGTCGGCCACACCACACTCATCGCTGGGAGCGGCAAGCTGGTCGTCGGCCAAGGGCCAGTTCGCACGGGCGTGACCGTCGTGCTTCCGCGCGGCAAGGACAACGCCGACCCGGTTTTTGCGTCGTGGTTCACGCTCAATGGCAACGGCGAGATGACGGGCACCACGTGGGTAACGGAAAGCGGCTACCTCGAAGGACCGATCGCCATCACCAACACACACAGTGTCGGAGTGGTGCGCGATGCGATCATCCGGTGGGAAGTCTCGCGCAAGAACGTCTTGCAGCCGTGGTGGCTGCCCGTTGTTGCGGAAACGTATGACGGCGGCTTGAACGACATCAACGGCTTTCACGTGAAGCCAGAGCACGTGCTCAGTGCACTGGACGGTGCCAAGAGTGGCGCGGTAGCTGAAGGCGTGGTTGGTGGCGGGACCGGGATGGTGTGCCTGGGCTTCAAGGGCGGGATCGGCACGGCATCGCGTGTGCTGACAACGGCACAAGGCGGCTTCACCGTTGGGGTGCTGGTGCAGTGCAACTTTGGTTCGCGTCGCGATCTGCGCATTGGCGGTGTGCCTGTCGGCGAGGAGATCACCGACCTCATGCCCTGTATTGCGAACAGCGATCCGATTCCGGTGGAAAGCATGGCGCGCGCCCGTTGCGGAGCGCCGTCAAACAACGAGATCGACGCACCGGAACAGGGGTCGATCATTGTCGTCGTGGCAACCGATGCTCCGCTGATGCCGCATCAGCTCAAACGCATCGCAACCCGCGTTTCGCTTGGCATCGGCCGCCAAGGCGGCTTCGGCGGGAACAGTTCGGGGGACATCTTTGTCGCGTTCTCCACGGCCAATGCCGGGTCGTGGTCGTCGGACAGTGTCGCGTCGCTCGAGATGGTGCCCAACGATGGCCTCTCGCCACTCTTCAAAGCGACAGCGCAAGCGACCGAGGCGGCAATCACCAATGCACTGCTGGCCGCAACCACCACCACCGGCGCCAACGATTTACGCGTGCACGCGATGCCGGTGGATCGGATGCTTGCGGCGATGAAGAAGTATGGACGGCTTCCTTAGGGTGTGCGCTTAACGACAACGCCGCAGATCCACCTGCGCCACTGCCCCACGCCTCACCATCACGTTCACCGATTGCCTGCGCGCCTTGTGCGTGCACGTCACCTTCCACGACTCGGGCAACCAGTCCTGCGCGTGCTGACTGGGTCGCACCGACGGATTCACATGCCAACGCAGCTCCGTCTTTCCCTTTGGCATGACCACCGAAGACGTCAGCTGCATCGGGAAAGTGAGCGGCGCGCCCTTTGTGCTGTCCGCGTTCACGACGGGCGACGTCTCCATCGTGAAGCTCTTGGCAATCGTGAGCTTGGCCCCCGACGGCGCGCGCACAGTGAGCACGGAATGCAACGCAGGGTTGGCTGCCGCTTCGAGCAATCGCAGAAAGCCGTTGCGGGCACTCGATCCGGGATATGCGCCGGTGCCGTCGTACTGATCGATGACAAATGAATACGCCGGATGAAACGACCGTTGTCCTGGCGCGTTCTCGAACGTGAAGGCGAATGTCCCCGCCGAGTAGTACGCCGTCTCTTCCATGGTACCGCTGGCGACGTAATAGATTTTGGGCCACGGCCCCGCAGGCCACTTGAGATCACCGCCGAGTGCTTGCGCGAGCGAATCGTACGGAATGACATCGGCGGGCGTGGGCTCTTCAGCCGCACTGGGCACGCGCAATACCTTTGCATCGGGCGTGTGGTTGCTGAGTGCAATCACAACCTGATTGGATGTGAGCAGATCGCGAATGCTCTGAGTCTCCGGTTCGGAGAACGGCGCTTCGCCGCGCGAGCCTCCTCCGGATACACCGATCGTTGCGCCGCCACCGCCCCAGAACGCGCCGTAGTTGCGATTGAGATCGACGCCGATGTTCGCGTTCGTCGGTGCGGCGCACTCAGCCCATGTTGGCACTTTGCCCAGTTCCACACGACAACTCTTGCGCTTCTGCTCATTGATGAGCGTGCGTGACAAATCGTAGCCATCGGGATTGACGACCGGCACGACAATCAAACGGACACTATCAAGCAGCGACGTGATGCGCGCGTCAGTGCCGTCGTGCTTGAGCACGTCCCACACAAACTCCATCGTCAGCTCCACCGTCGGCCACTCCCGTGCATGGTGCAATCCCGTCATCAGAAAAACAGGTTTGCCGGAGCTCGTATTCACGTCGTGCGAAATCTCGAGCGCCCACATGCGTTGCCCGAGCAGCGAGCGGTGCGAGAGTTCGAATCGCTTGACCGTAGTCGGGTAGAGCGCCGCGATCTTTTCGAGCTCGTTGTTCGTCTCGCTCAGTGTGCGATACGTGACGCGACCGGTAGGTAGCGACGAGGGATACGGAATAGGTTGCGGCTGCGCGGAGCCGCCGCTTGCAGGCGGCGTTTGTGCGCGCATGCTGCGCACCGGGGCACACGCCGAGGCAGTGAGTGCAATCAGCAGCGCGGCGACAGCATGGCGACGAACTCGGAACGGAGCGTAGGCAAGACGATGAGGCATGCGACAGAGTATACGGACGCGCATAGAACTGTCGCCAGTTGCCGCTGTCACCAGTACCTCTGTCGTCGTCGCCGAAACCGGCGCATTTTCCAACCACACACCCTTCACTTCAATCAGGTTGAACCGCATGCGTCCTGCCGTACTCCTCTCGTCGCGCATTGCCGCTTTGTGCGCGCTCACTTTCGTTCATGCGTGTGCATCGGCGAAGGCGGCAGCACCCGCCGCGTCAACAGCTCCGCAGGCGGCGGCGATGCCAGCGCGCGGTAATCCGAGCGTGCCCGCCACGACGGCAGCCGACCGTGGAAATGCATCCGCCGCTGCAGCCGCACCAGCCGCTCGGCGCGGCTTCCAGGGCGAGATGGACAGCACGCGCGCGCGCCAGCTCTACGTCAGCAATGATCCGAAGGACCTGCCGAAGGGCAACTTCGACGCGAACGCGAGGACAAAAGCCAAGACCGACAGCGTCTACGCGGCGCGTTTTAACGGCGTCCTCGATTTTCAGAAGATCACGTACAAAAGCACTGCCGATGGCGCGACGGTTCCGGCGTATCTCTTTGCGCCGCTCAACAAGCGCGGCGCACGCGGACACGCGGCGATGATCTGGGTACACGGCGGCGTGCACGGCAATTGGGATGAGAACATGCTGCCCTTCGTGAAGGAAGCCGTCGATCGCGGTTACGTGATTGTCACCCCCGACTATCGCGGCAGCACCGGGCACGGCGAAGCGTGGCACATGCTGATCGACTACGGCGGCTACGAAGTGGACGACGCGATGTCCGCCTTCGAGTATTTCAAGACACTGTCGTACGTTGACACGGCGCGCGTCGGGATGATGGGATGGAGTCACGGTGGGTTCATCACCACCCTCAATGCCACGAAGCCGGGGACACCGCTCAAGGCTGGTGCCGCAATCGTACCGGTGACGAATCTCTTTTTCCGTCTGGCGTATAAAGGGCCAGCCTACCAGCGCGACTTCGCCGCCGAATCGCGCGTTCGTGGACTGCCGTTTGAAAAGCCGGAAGAATACATCAAACGTTCACCGCTCTATCACGTGGAGAATCTGAACATCCCGTTGCTCGTGCATGTCGCAACGAATGACGAGGATGTGAACTACGTCGAAGATCAGCAGCTGGTGTGGAAGCTGCGCGCGCTCAAGCCCGATCTCGCCGAAACGAAAGTGTATGTCGACCCGGCTCCGTGGGGCGCATCGGTGGGCCACGCCTTCAGCCGTCGTGTCGATCGCACGTCACTCGAGCGGGTGGATTCACCGGCGCAGATCGATTCGTGGAACAGAACGTGGACGTTCTTTGAGTGGAACCTGAAGCCGGCAGAAGATCGGTCGAGGCCGACGCCGGTGGTGCGGGTGCAGCCTTGATTACCGCGTACCCAGCTGCGTTTCATTTGCCGCGCTCGTTCGCTCGACGTCCTGCGCGAGAATAGCCGCGCGAACGGCAGGCGAACGGTCGAGCAGTTGTTGGAACTGCTTTCGGTGCAGCGTGAGGAAGGTGCTGGGCAGTACGGTGCGTACTGTGGCAGAACGGGGGGCATCGTGCATCAGCGCGAACTCTCCGAAGTGGTCGCCATCCTCGAGCTCCGCCACCACCTGCTGCTGGCCCGTCGCATCACGCCGGACGACCTCCACTCGCCCGCGGGCGAGGATGTAAAAAGTGTCCCCGCGATCACCCTCGACGACCACGTTGCGACCGGTCGGCAACGTCTCGGACACGAACTGTGAACGCGACAGCTCCAACAGCATCGATTCGTCGAGCGTTGCGAGCAGCGGAATCAGCTTCAGACGCTCGACGGTAATGCCGGCGCTCGACCCGTCGTCACTGATATGAATGCCCTCCTGAGTCCGCCAGAGCTTCGCGTACAGTCCACCCTCCGCCATCAATTCGCGATGCGTACCCGACTCGGCGAGTTGCCCGTGTTGCATCACGAAAATACGGTGGCAATTCACGGTCGAGGCCAGACGGTGCGTGACCGCGAGGACCGTGCGTCCACGCGCGAGCCGTTCGAGGGTGGCGTTGATCGCGGATTCCGTACCCGGGTCGAGGGCAGATGTCGCTTCATCGAGAATCAGGATGCGCGGATCCCGTACAAGCGCACGCGCAATGGAGAGGCGTTGCCGCTGGCCGCCCGAGAGCAGCGACGATCGTTCGCCGACGGGCGAATCGTAGCCCCGCGGCATCGCCATGATGCTCTCATGAATCTCGGCGTCCCGACATGCCGCTTCGATGTCAGCGTCGGTGGCGTCAATACGACCCAAACGCAGATTTTCGCGAATGGTGCTGTTGTAGAAAAATGAGTCTTGAAAGACCACCGCGCTCTGCCGGATGAATGACGTCCGCGTGACGGTGCGGAGGTCGTGACCATCGATGGAGATTGAGCCATGAGTCGGATCGAACGCGCGCATGATCGCGTTGAGGACCGTACTCTTACCCGAGCCGGAAGGACCAACAAACGCGACCCATTCGCCGTGACGGATGGTGAGCGACACGCCGTCCAGGATACGACGACCCGGTTCGGGTATGTAGACACAATCGTGGAGCGTGATGGCGCCATGAAACGGTGCGAGGTCGACGGCGTCCGGCGCATCCGGCACCGAAGATTGTTCGCGCAACATTTGCTCGATGCGAGCGAGTCCTGCGGCGGAGCTGATGAGGATCGTGGAATACTGGGCCAGATAGAGCAGCGCGTTGGAAAGGGAATTGAAGACCGTGTAGAACGCGGCCAAGCCCCCCACGGAGATGCTGCCCGTAAAGGCCCGTGACGCGCCGACGCCGAGAACCACAAGCTGAAGGATGAGAATACCGACGCCGGCCGACCGTTCGAGGGCCGAGCCGAAGAACGCACCGCGGCGCGACGTCCGCGCTAGCGCGGCCACCTGCATGGAGAAGCGTTCGCTCATCCGCGCTTCGAGGCCAAAGGCGCGTACGACGTTGCGCCCAGCGGTGGCCTCGTCGATGGTCGTGAGAATGACGGCCTCCTTGGCCTTGCGTTCGCTCGCCGCCGAGCTGGCCTTCGGCGCAAAGATGCGCGGCCCCAGCAGCACCATGGGCCACAGCAGCTGCGAGAGCAGCGCGAGCTGCCAGTCCACTGTGAACATGACGGCGTTGTACGCCACGACATCCAGCGCGGGTTTCCACGCCCACGGAATCCACGAGCCGAGGGTCTGCTCAACGCCGGCGAGGTCAGTCGAGTAACGCGCCGAGATCTCGCCGGCGGAGTACTTCTGGTAGAACGCAGGGGACTGCGTCTGCAGGTGGTCGAAGAGGCGCTGACGAATGCGGCCAAGCACGCCCACCGAGAGGCGCGCGTACATGTAATCGCCAAACGTGCCGGCTGCGGTCGTGACGATCGCGGCGACGCCGAGTGCGACGAGGATGTGGACGAGCGCCGTGTCGTTGCGTGGCGTGATCGCATCGTCGATCAGGCGTTGAAACGCCACCGGCACGAATGCGTTGAATGCCATCTCGATCAGCAGGCACGCACCGATGACGATCACTACCGTTCGGTGCCCATGAAACCAGCGCACCAATTGGCGGAGATAGGTCAAGGCACTCATGCCGCGGCTCGACGACCACGCACGATCATGCAGACGAGGCTACACGCCGCGCGCGGACGGGAAGTGATGATGAATCGGCCGCAGCAGCGCCGGGTTGTCGAGGGCGGCGTCGATGACATCCCGCTCGCCGAGTACGTCCCAGAGTGGCTGCGGTACAGTGCGAATCCGGACGAAAGCGTCGCGTGCAAGTGCGTTCCATCGCTCGCCGCTGTGGAGGTAGTCATCGGGCAGTACCTGAACACGGCACTCAGCGGCGCTACAATCGCAGCCGAAGGGTTCAGCCGGATTGAGCGTTCCGTAGTCATCGGTGAGCTCCTCGCCCGCGGCGATGTCACGAATGGCAAGCTCGAAATCGTAGCCCACGCTGAGGCAGTTCGCTGCGCAGGAGTGGTTGAAGAAGCGCGCATGATCCCAGCACAAGACGTAATCGCCGAGCGCATCGACGTAAGAGTACTTCTCGAGCATTACCCGCGCATACGCCGGCATTGCCTGGATCTCCGCTGGCATAAACCGCTGGTCGAGCAGGTCGAGCGCCCATATGATCGTCCCGCGCGGGATAGCACGGGTAGCAAACACTCCCCACCCGATCGACGGATTGACGAAGCGGAGTTCGGTGTCGGGATGCACCATGTCTGGGGAGATCCGTGTGGTAACGTTGGAGAGGACGTGCAACGCGCAACACCGACGGTGCAAGATGTCGTGCGCAAGGGAGCGGCTTATCTGCATGGCAATTCAACGTGAGTCAATGGTTATCACGGTTTCGTGGCAGAGACTGCCTCATCGCCAACAGGCAGGCGCCCCACGCGTGCCGCCTCGGCCGTCGCGCTATGTTCCGACAGATCCGAGGCCGGGCCGCGCAACCAAGCGAGGGATACATGAAGCAGATGCGTGAACGAGCTATCGCCGTTGGGCTGTCGACGGCGGCCCTGCTCGGTGGATGCCAGGCGGTACACACCAACGCCGGAGCGCCAGGCGCACCACGCGTGCTCTCGCAGGCCGAGCTGCGAAAGGCACCCGTTCGTGAAGCGCAGAAGGCATCGCGTGCGGACGTGGAGTTTTTTCAGGGGATGATTCCGCACCATTTGCCGCCGGAATGCTCTTCTCCGCAGCATGCGCCATCAACCCGAAGGGCGCCGCGCCTGCGGCCTCGGCTTCGGGCGGCGGCACCATGAGCATGTCAGCGACCGCGCCCAGTCCTGACCCGCGCGTTGGTCTCACGCCGGGCACGATGACCCCGTGGTCGAAGGACACGACGAAGCGAATCATGACCAAGTCTGCGGCAGAAGCGTCGTGGAACATGCGGCTGGTAGCCAATCGTCCGCCCGCCGAACCGTTCATCAGCGTCACGCACTCCGATCTGGCTTTCCGCGATCACTATGTCATTCAGGGCAACTACGACGGCTATCAAGTGTGGGATATCGCCAACCCGCGCGTGCCGAAGTTGTACGATGAATACGTGTGCCGTGGTTCGCAGAGCGACGTCTCCGTGTATCAGCAGCTGATCTTCGTCTCAGGTGAATCGACCGCGGGCCGCCTCGATTGCGGCACCCAGGGAGTACCGGACTCGGTCAGCAAGGAGCGGTTCCGCGGCATTCGCATTTTCGATGCGACGGATCTCAAACACCCCAGGTATATCGCGAGCGTTCAGACGTGCCGCGGGTCGCACACGCACACCGTCGTCGAAGACCCGAAGGACCGGGAGAACGTGTACGTCTACATCTCCGGTTCGTCGGGCGTGCGCCCGGAGGCCGAACTCGCCGGTTGCGTCGATCTGTCCCCCGACGTCGATCCGCGTGGCGAGCAGTTCCGCATCGAAGTGATTCAGGTTCCGCTCGCCCACCCCGAACAAGCGAAGGTCGCGACCAAGCCAGGGATTCTCGTGGCACTGTCGGTCGCGCCAAGCAACGCAGGTGGTACCGTGTCTGATGCGGCCGATCGTGCGGCGCCGTCGGCCTCGCCGGGGGCGCTTGTGGCGGCTACGGCTTGCTGCTCGACATCAGCGATGTGAAGAATCCGAAGCGCATCTATGCTGCCGCCGATTCCAATATGTCCTTCTGGCATTCGGCGACGTTCAGCAACGATGGCAAGAAGATGCTCTTCAGCGACGAGTGGGGCGGTGGTTCTGCGCCACGTTGCCGCAAGACTGACAAGTACGAGTGGGGCGCCGATGCACTGTTCACGATCGAGAACGGCCAGACTGTCTTCAAGAGCTATTACAAGATGCCGGCCGCGCAGACGTCGATGGATTGGACCGACGTGTCGCATCCGAAGGAGATCGCGTTCTTTGATCGTGGCCCGATCGACACGGTTTCAACGGGCGCCAACGGTGGCTCGTGGTCGATCTACTGGTACAACGGCTTCATGTACAGCTCAGAGATCGGTCGTGGACTCGACGTGTTCGAACTGTTGCCGAGCGCGTTCATCTCAGAACATGAGCTCGCGGCGGCCCGCACGGTCAAGTACACGTATCTGAACGTGCAGGGGCAGCAGCAGATGGTGTGGCCTGCGTCGTTTGCGCTGGCCAAAGCCTACGTCGATCAGTTGCAGCGCAATAATGGTCTGGCGGCAGCGCGCATCGCATCGCTCACTGGCGAGATCGCGGCCGCCGAGAAATCGAGTAGCGCCGGGCGCAAGACCGCGTTGATCCTGCTCGGCGCGAAGCTCGATAGTGAAGCTGGTGCATCGGCCGACACGAACAAAGTCCGCATGCTGTCGGCGACCATCAAGGAGTTGGCAGCGCAGTAGCAACAAAATACATGTTTCGCCAAGGCGTGGAGCCGCGGAGAACAGCGGAACCCGACGCGACGGAAACGGCTTAATCGTATCAAGCGGACGCTAACTTATGATCCACTGGTCGCCTTGCAACTCTCGCATGTGGAGTCCGCTACCGAATGTCCTTCACCGTTGGATTGCTCGTCGTCACCTTTCTCGCGTCGCTCGCCGGCCTCGGCCTTTTCATCTGGTCGATGGCCAGTGGACTGTTCGGTCCGGAATCCGCTGCATCGCGTGTAATCTTCGGCGCGAAGGAAATCGGACTCGCCGAGGAACCGGCCGCGGAGAACCTCGGGCAACAAAACGAGCTGCAGGAGACGATGAACCGCACCGGACACACGGGCGAGTTCGCGGTCCTGACCGAAGCCGAAGTGGACGAGCGACTGGCGCAGGACGCGTCGGGGAAATGGCCGGTGTTGCTGTGCATCGGGTTTGCCGTCGCGTGGCTGGTGTTGGCATCGGTGTTCGGTCTCATCTCGTCGATCAAATTGCACGCCCCCGACTGGCTCGCCGACCAGGCGTGGCTCACCTTCGGACGCATTCGCCCCGCCCATTTGAATGCGGTGGGCTATGGGTGGTGCAGCCTTGCCGCATTCGGCGTGTCGCTCTGGCTGATGCCCCGACTGCTGCGCACGCCGCTGGTTGGTGGAAAGACGGCGGCCGCCGGCGCGACGCTGTGGGGACTTGGCGTCACAGCAGGCGTTACTGCAATCCTGACGGGCTACAGCACCGGCCTCGAGTGGCTCGAATTTCCGTGGCAGTGTGATGTACCCATGGTGATCGGCGGCACGTTGATGGGTGTCTCACTGCTGCGCACGTTGCGCAATCGCACCGTTGAACACTTGTACGTCTCGGTGTGGTACATCGCGGCGGGGCTGCTCTGGTTACCCATCCTGATCACCGTGGCCAACTGGCCAGGGATCCACTTTGGTGTGCAGCAGGCAGCCATGAACTGGTGGTACGGCCACAACGTACTCGGACTCTGGTTCACGCCGATCGGGCTCGCCGCCATCTACTACTTCATTCCGAAAGTCCTCGGCAAACCGATTCACTCGTACAACCTGTCGCTGGTGGGCTTCTGGACGCTGGCGTTTTTTTACAGTCAGGTTGGCGGGCATCATCTCATCGGTGGCCCAGTTCCCGGGTGGATCATTTCGCTCTCCATTGTGCAGAGCATGATGATGCTCGTACCGGTCACGGCGGTCGCGATCAACCAGCACCGCACCTCGTGGGGACATCTCGGCGCGCTTCGCTATTCGCCCACACTGCGCTTCGTGGTCATCGGCGGGATGATGTACACGTTGGCCTCGGTGCAGGGCTCGCTGGAGGCACTGCGCGTGGTGAACACCGTGACGCACTTTACGCACTTCACCGTCGCCCACGCGCACCTCGGCTTGTACGGCTTCTTCAGCATGGTGATGTTTGGCTCGATCTACTTCATGCTGCCGCGCGTACTCGACTGGGAGTGGCCGTCGCGGGGTCTGATCACAGCGCACTTCTGGCTGGTGATCGGCGGCTTTGCGATCTACTTCGTGGGGCTCAGCATCGGCGGGTGGTTGCAGGGACGCGCGATGCTTGACGCGTCGCGTCCGTTCATCGACAGTGTGGTCATTACCAAGCCGTATTTGCTCGTACGCACGATCGGCGGGTCGTTGATGACGCTTGGGCACTTGGTGTTCGCACTGCACGTCGGGCTTATGCTCACGCGACGGGGGGCGGCGCGGCGCGGACCGACGCTGCTGCGCACGCGGTCGTACACACCTTCTTTGCCCACCGTGGCGATCGGCGGGACTGTCGCATGAGTCGCGAAGCGCAGGTCGACATCACTCGGCTCATCGCCGGTGCACTCTCGATCGTCACGTTCTCGATCGTGGTGCTCGTCGTGATGCCCTACTTTCTCACGAAATCGAGCACGGTTCCAGCCAAGCCTGCACCCTACACGAGCGCGCAGCAGACCGGGCGCTCGGTGTACATCGCCAACGGGTGCATCTACTGCCATTCGCAGCAGCCACGCGATCCCAGCATCGCGCCCGACCAAAAGCGAGGCTGGGGCCGTCCATCGGTACCGGCCGACTATGTGCACGATCAGCCGCATTTGCTCGGCACGATGCGCACCGGCCCCGATTTGTTCAACATTGCGGTACGCCAGCCCAGCCGAGATTGGCATCTCGGACATTTGTATCAGCCGCGGGCGTACACGGCGCAATCCATCATGCCTGCGTATCCGTTCCTGTTCGACGTGAAGAAGGGACCGGCTGAACCCGGGGAGCGCGTGGTGCTGTTGCCCCCGGGCACCGCGCCTGCGGGCACGCGCGTTGTCGCGCGAGCGGAGGCGGAGGCATTGGTCGACTACCTTCTGTCACTCGATCACACGTATCCCGTGCGGCCGCCGTCGAGCGCGCGAGGGACACCGTGAGCCCGGAAAGCCGTGCGCCGCGAGATCGCGAAAACGAGGACCCGAACGAAGGCGTGCAGCCATTGCCGCGCGCGCTGATCACACTCGCGCTGATCGGCGGCTTTTGGGGCGCGTACTACCTCGGCACGAGCGACTCGGAGGTCTCACCTGCGCTGGGTGATCAGCGCACGACTGCTGCGTTCGCCGCGGCGCCGGCGAATGCCGCGGTTGACGGCGCGCAGGTGTTCAGCGGAAAGTGCGCGGCGTGCCATCAGGCGACGGGGCTGGGTCTACCTGGGGTGTTTCCGCCGCTCGCCAAGTCGCCGTATGTCACTGAGTCGGAACGGCGGCTGGTGCAGATCCTGTTGCATGGCATTGTCGAGAAAATCGAAGTGCTTGGCACGACGTACAACGGCGTCATGCCGGCGTGGAACGCGTTGAGTGACGCCGAGATTGCGGCGGTGGCCACCTATGTCCGGGCGGGATTCGGTAACATGGGCGGGCCCGTGTCCGTAGAACTCGTAGCGCGTGAGCGTGCGGCGACATCATCGCGATCGGTGCCATGGAACGGCGGTGCGGAGTTGGACTCGATCAAATGACGCGCTGGCGCGGCGCGGTGGGAGCCGCAATCTCGCTGATGCTCAGCGCGGGCCTGCTGCTCGGCGCCACGCGCGGTGGAACGGCGTTTACCACCGACTCGGCGCGTGCCGCCGACATCGCCGCGCATCCCGTGCTGCTTCCCGCGTCACCGCTCGTTGATGCGCGATCGCACACGCAGGCCTTCACCAACTCGTCGCATGTGACGATTGTCGACTTCGTGTATACGCGCTGTCCGTCCATGTGCGGCACACTGGGCGGCGTGTACCAACGGCTGCAAAGCGAACTCGTTCGGCGACAGCTCACGGATCGCGTGCGTCTTCTGACGGTGTCCTTCGATCCTGCCTGGGACACACCAGAACGCCTGCGTTACTACGAGATGCTCATGCGACCCGACACGGCCGTGTGGACCATCGCGACACTGCGCGACTCGGCCGATCTTCAGCGTGTACTCAGATCGTTCGGCGTCCGCGTCATTCCCGATGGAATCGGCGGATTCGAGCACAATGCAGCGCTCCATGTCGTCGACCGAACCAACCGCCTTGTGCGCATCGTGCCGATTGAAGTGTCATCGCTCGACCAGCGCGCGGCGAATGGGCCGTCTGCGGTTGCCAACGACGCGTACGATATCGCCATCAGTGCAGCGTTGGCTGTGGCCGATTCAATCGCGCACGCCACGGACGGTGGTGTGGCGCGGGCAGTGGTCGCGCGGCGGCCAGCGCCGTGAGTGCGGTGCAAACGATTGTCGGCGCAGACGGCGTGTTCACCGTCTGGCTTCGCCGCCGCGGACTGTCGGCATTGGGTCTGTTGCTGCTGCTCTTTGCCACACGAGCGACAACTGAGCGCATCATGTGGGTGCACATGGTGATTCAGATTCCCGCGCTCGTGAGCATCGGTGTGTGGTGCGCCGGCCAATCGCCCGGATGGTCCGTTCGCCGGTGGAATGTGGCGGGCGCACCCGGACTCTTACTGGCTTCGTCGATCGTGGCGTGCTGGATGGTGCCGCGTCTGCTCGATGCGGCGGTGGAGCGTACGGCTGTCGACGCCCTCAAGTTTGGCAGCTTGGTGTTGGCCGGTGCGATTGGCTACTGGTCGTGGCGCATCGCACCCACGCTGGTCCGTGTCTTCGCGGCGGGCAACGCGGCATGGATGATGGCGACCGTCGGGCTGCTGCTGCTCGATGCGCCGGTTCGTCTGTGTGTGCGGTACGGCTCCACGGACCAACAGCATACTGGGTACGCCCTGATCGGCATCACCGCCGTGGTGATCGTATCTGCTTTGTTGCGCGCGGGGCTACCATTGCAGTCGGTACCGGTCGACAGCGAAGCGGCGGGGCGGAGTCAGCGAAGACGCGCGTGATCACGCACGTCGTCCAGGAGACGGCGACGCAGTATCCAAAAAAACGTGTCTCGCGGAGCCGCGGAGAAACAACAAGTTTGTCGCTGTTCTCCGTGGCTCCGCGCCTCCGCGAGAAATTTTTGAGCTGTTGAATCCGTTTTTATCCGTTCCATCCGTTCAATCGGCAGTACCCTTGCTGTTGCAGTTGCTGTTTGCTGCCCCAGGGTACCGCGACGACGACACTCTACGGCACGATCGCTGCCGGCTTCCCCTTGCGATCGACAATTTCCGGCAACCCCTTCGCCTTGAGCTGCTGATTGAAGGGTGCCAGTTCGGCCGAGAGCAATCCGTCGATCGCCGCGAGATCCTGCTTGAGTTCAATCGCGAGAATCCCGTTCACTTCGACGTGCTGTGCCGTCGGGCGGTAGTCTGCCGTGGCCGTGCCGTTCGCGAGATAGCCAAGCTTCGAGATGAGCTTCGCCGCAAAGCGCACGCCGTCCTGCCCACCACCAGTCAGCCGCAGATCGACGAGATTCATCTCGACGTCCACCAGCTTCGCATCGAGTGCGCGCGCCGAGCGTGTGACCTCTGCATCGTTGGCGAGTTGCTGCACCTGCTGCACCTGCAAGCGCACCGTCTCGAGGCGCTGCACTGCTGCGGCCGCGTCATTCAGCTCCTGCTTGAGTCCAGCAAGCAACCGCGTCTGCTCGACGATCTCGGCCTCGGTGCCGCCGCTGTTCGGATCTTTGCGCACCTCGAGTGGCTGCGACTGCGACGCGCCATCCACCGTCAGCTTTACCGTGTAGGTGCCCGGTGGCATCAGGATCGAGAGACGTGAGGTGCCCGGCGCCACACGACCCGTCGGGCCGGCTACGATGTGCTCCGCATACAACGGACTGGTAAGCAGCCGCACTTCCGCACTCGGCTCGTCGCGCAGATCCCAGTACAGGCGATTGAGTCCTGCGACGTTCGGTCCGAGCAGTGTGCGCACGGTTTTGCCCGATGCGTCGAGAATCTCGACTGTGGGCGCGCTCTTCGCCGACGCTTTCAGATGATAGTTGATGCCCGCGCCGTACTCCGGGTCCTGCCCTGTCGCCGGATCGTCGTACGTCGTGCTCGGCGCGGTGATCGGGCGGAAACGATAGGCCGCACGCGTTGGAAAGAGATGCGCTGTTGCCGATGTGATACCCGCCGAGAGTTGCTGCAGCGGCGTGATGTCGTCGAGAATCCAGAAACCGCGACCGTACGTGGAGATGACGAGATCGTTGAAGTGCTCCTGCACCACAATCCCCGACACCGGCGCGTGCGGCAGATTGTTCTGCAACGGCAGCCACGTGTCGCCCGCGTTCCACGAGGCGTAGATCGCGTTCTCCGTACCGACGTACAGCAGACCGCGACGCACAGGATCTTCGATGATGACCTTTGCGTAACTCAGCATGCTGCGCGGAATCCCGTTCACGATCTTCGTCCAGGTCTTGCCGAAGTCATTCGTGCGATAGATGTGCGGATCGCGATCGTTCTCCTGGTGCGCATCGACCGTGAGATATGCCGTGCCAGCATCCCACTTCGATGGTGCGATGGAACGCACCGAACCCCATCCCGGAATCCCGGGCAGGTTTGCGGTGAGATTGGTGCACGTCGCGCCATCGTCACGCGAGAGCTGCACCAGTCCGTCGTTGGTGCCAATCCAGATCAGTCCCTTCTGCTTCGGCGACTCGGCGATCGCGTACACCACGCCGGAATATTCGACACCGATGTTGTCGGGTGTGAGACCACCCGACGACTTCATCTTGCTCAGATCATTCCGCGTGAGATCGGGGCTGATCACCTGCCAGCTCTGGCCGCCGTCCTTCGTGCGGTGTACGTGCTGACTGCCGGTGTAGAGCGTGTTGTGATCGTGCGGCGAGATCTGCAGCGGTGCGTCCCACAGGAAGCGGTACTTCATGCCCTCGGCTGGCCCGTTCGATTGCTGCGGCCACACTTCGACGTTTCGGAACTGACGACGATTCTCCTCGAAGCGCACGACGATACCACCCACCATGCCTGATCCCGACGCCGTGCTCCACACGATGTTCGGATCGATAGGGTCGGGTGTTGCCCAGCCGCTTTCACCACCGCCGACCGAGTGCCACATGCCGCGCGAGATGCCGGCGCTGCGACCGCCACCGACACGACTGTTGCTCGGCCCGCGATAGCTCGGCTCATCCTGCTTGTTTCCGTAGACATTGTACGGAACGAGGTTGTCGACGGTGACGTGATAGATCTGCGCGTTATCGAGGCGTTGCTTGAACCACTCGCGCCCGCGATTGATCGTGATCGACAGGCCCTGATCGTGCGCGACGATCATTCGGTTCGCGTTGGTCGGATCGATCCAGATGTCATGATGATCGCCCCCCGGTGCTTCGCGTCCGCTCTGCGTGGTGAGTGTGCGCCCTCCGTCAATCGACTTGGAATACGATGCCGTCAGAAAGTACAGTTCGTTCTCGTTGTCCGTCGAGACAGCCATGCGCGAGTAGTAGTGCGCGCGTCCCATCGCATTCCGATCGCGCGTCACCATGGTCCAGTTGCCACCGCCATCATCACTGCGCCACAGCTGCCCGCTCTCGGTCGCCTCGCCATTCCACGGCAACCCGTCGCCCGTCTCGATCATCGCGAACACGCGCTGCGAGTTCGATCGTGCAATGGCGAGCGCCACCTTGCCTACAGGCTTGGTGGGCAAGCCGTTTCCTTTGAGTCGGGTCCACGTGGCGCCACCGTCGCGCGACACGAACACGCCGCTGCCGGGCCCACCGCTCGTGCGTCCCCACGTATGAATCTCGATCTGCCACAGCCCCGCGAACAGAATGCGCGGGTTCGACGGGTCCATCGCGAGGTCACTGCACCCAGTGTTCTCGTCGACGAAGAGAACACGCGTCCACGTCTTCCCGGCATCGGTGGACTTGTAGATGCCCTGCCCGATGGAGATGTGGCTCCGGATATGCGCTTCGCCCGTGCCCGCCCACACCACGTTCTTGTCACTCGCCGCAACGGCCAGCGAACCGATGGACGACACTGGCTGACCATCGAACACCGACTCCCAATGCACGCCACCGTCGCTCGTCTTGTACACACCGCCCGACGCGGCACCCACGTAGTAGGTGTACGGATCGCCGGGCACACCCGCCGCGGTGCTGAAGCGATTGCCTTCGGGGCCGATGTGTCGCCACGGCAGCGCGGCGTAGGTCGACGCAGCGAACGGTGGCGATGCCACGTCAGCGGCGGCTTTCGCCGCAGGGCGCTGTGCCTCGAGCGAGACGGATGCGACGATTATCGCGCCTGACACGCACGACCATCGAACTGGGATATCAAAACGCACGGGAACCTCGAAGCGTGAAGGGTTCGAGATGGTACCGCGTCGATGAGCGACTCAATAGCGCCAGCTCTTGAGATCCGCGCCAGCTGGGGCGTTCTGCTCCATGGTCTTGGTCATCTTCTGCATCAACTCCGGCATCGGCGGCCCCCAGCAGTGCGGCGCCATGGGCTGAAAGATCGTCTCGCCGGTCCACTTGGTTGGCGCAGCGGTCGTCTTCAGGAAATCGGTGAGCAGATGCACGCCCATGTTCAGGAAGTACGAGTCTGCATCGCCAACATACACATTGAGTTTGTTGGCGAGCTTGGGGCCGAGCGTGTTCCACTTGGTTTGCAACATGTAGCGCAGGTCGTAGTGCTCCTTCCAATACTCAGCGACCTGATGATCGATGACGCCCGTCGTCTTGTTCCAGATTGGCTTCGGATAACCGTCCGTTGCGACTGGGCCATAGGTCGCTTCCCAGATATCCCATTGACCGCCGCCGCGCGTGTGATCTCCTGACACGAGTTCGAACCAGTTCTCATCCTTCATCATCGCGACGATGTTGCCATCGGGTCTGCGCTGTGCCGCGCGCTCGACCTTGGTCCATCCGCGATCGAAGAAGTACGCGTTCGAATCGCTATAGACGTTGACGATCTGGTGATACCGAAAGTCGACGCCATCGGGACAGAGCGACCACACGCCACCGTATAGATCGGGGTAGAACACCTGATGCGCGAGCGAAATCCATCCACCCGTTGAACCACCGGTAAGCAGTCGCGCCCACGGCTGACCGATGACGCGAAACTTCGCTTCAACGGCCGGCATCAGCTCCTGCGTGATCGCATCACCATACGGGCCATTGTTTTCCGAGTTCACGCCGTACGAATCGTCGTAGTACGGGGACGGATGCTGCACCGTCGCGATGATCATGCGCGGCGTACCGTCGGCATTCCACGCAGGATCGGAACCGACACGCGGCGCGCGCAACGAGAAGTGTCCATGCTCGTACACGATTGGAAACTTCACGTCGGGATGCTTGCCGTAGTCCTTGGGCAGCAACACCGTCGCGCCCAGGTACATCGGCTGTCCCCACCACTTGGTGAGAATCGCGCTCTGAATCTTGATGCGCTTGACGCTCTCCGTTTCTGCAGGAACGACCACCGGCGGAATCACCTTGTCGGCGATCAGTTTGATTGGCGTCGCCGACATCGGATTGAACGTGACCTTGATCGGCTCACCGTAGATGTTCCCCGGTGACCGCTTCCAGTTCTGCCCTTCCCACTGATCGTTGTGCAGCCACACCGTGTGCCCATCGGCGCGCGCAAACTTCGTGTAAACATTCACGAACGGTTGCACCCAATACTCGCCCGCCGGAATGTTGGCGAGGCTCTGCACAGGATGACCGAACGTCGACGCATCGATCACGATCGCCTGCCCTGCGGCGATGTTGTCGATGTTCACACCGAATAGCGGGGCACCGGTTTCGCCCGTCTGCATGATTGGCGTGCGCTGCGCATCGGTGGTGCGACTGATCGCAACGTACGCGCGTCCGGTGATCGGCGTGGCATGTGCAGCGGGCGCGAAGCTGATCTCGAAGCGCGGGCCGCTGCGCGCACTCTGTGCCGCCAGCGGCGACGCCGTGGCAACGCTCACCAGCACCGCACTCACCACAGCCCCGAGCACCATGGCGCGTTGACGAGACAACAGTGCGCGGCGCGTCGCATTCGAGGGCAATAGACCGGACATCGGCACAACTCCTGTAGCAGGGGGCGAACACCTCGCGCCCCAAACCAGTACTGCGGCGCGCACAGGGTAAGATGCGTCAAATGCACTCGGCGCACATCGCCCCGCTAACTTCCGAGTCGCTCCGGCCATACGCGAACGACGCTTCGCGGGTCGGCTCACGCACTACCAGTCGAGGTTGTAGATGGCGAACGCGGAATGGGGTGTACTCATTGCCGACGATGATCTGGCAAGTCGGCGCAACATACGTGGCATGCTCGTCGAGTTTCCGGACTTTGATGTTGTTGCGGAGTGTCGCGAGAGCGCTGACGTATTGGCGCAGCTTGAGATCACCCGACCGCACGTTGTGTTTCTGGGCATCCAGATGCCGGGCGTTTCTGAATTCGAGTTGGTCAAACCCCGGAAGCCTGAGCAGCTACCCGCCGTGGTGCTACTCACGGCGTACGACGAGTTCGCGCTCAAGGCTTACAACGCCCAGTCGCTCGACTATCTGGTCAAGCCTGTGTCTGTCGGTCGATTTGCCGCCACCATCGCGCGGCTGCGTCAACAGCTCGGCAGCGGAGCCCGGTTGGAGCAGCCGGCTGGCGTTGTCGTGTCAACGACGCGCGGATCGACCGTCATTCGGTTCGACGAAATCGACTGGATTGAAGCGGAGGAGAACTTTGCGCGTGTGTGGATCGGAACGCGGAGCCATCAGGTGCGCGAGCCGCTCTCGGCGCTTGAAGTGCGCGCCGTCGAACAAGGATTTCTTCGCGCGAGTAAGGGTGCGCTGGTGCGACTTCAGGCCGTGCGATCGATCACGCGCACGGCCGATGGTGCGGCGACGGCACTGCTCCTGAGCGGCTCGCGAGTGCCGGTGTCGCGTGGGCAGAGGGCCGAGTTTGCGCGGGCGGTGAAGGAGCTTCGCTAGCTTCGCGCGTGTACACTTCCGCGAGCTGAGCGCGGTCCGAATATTTTCGGTCGATACCACGACGTTCAGCGTCGTGTGTCGAAATCAGGTCCAATTGCACGGGGAAAGTTGCGACCGCGGTGCCGCAGCCGGCACATGGCAGCCCTCGTGGCTTGGATCCCTGTCGCGCTACGGGGCGGCCGTCGGAACAGGCCGAACAGGCGCGTGCGCTCGTGGCCAGTCGTGACGCGCTGGGCGACTTGCTGGCCGATCCGCGCATTCGCTCCACCGGTATCGCGCGCCGCTTCCTTACGACTTCTTGCAGGAATGGGCCGGTATGACGTACTCTCCTACCAGCAGGAGGTGCAGATGCCGAAGGCCAAAGTGGCTGTTACGTTGGATGTCGGGACGCTGCGCCGAGTGGATCGACTGGTCCGCGACGCACGCTATCCCAATCGGAGTCAAGCGATTGAAGCGGCGGTGGCCGCGCAGCTCGACCGGCTGGAAGGCCGGCGTCTGATCGAGGAATGCGCGAAGCTCGACCCCGCAGAAGAACGCGCACTTTCGGAGGAAGGGCTAGCGGCGGATCTGGCGGCGCGGCCGGAATACTGAGAGGCGAGATCCGCTGGGCGGAGCTTGACCCAATACGCGTCCACGAACAGGCGGGACTTCGGCCCGTCCTCGTGCTCAGTCACGACGTGTTCAACGAGCGGTCCGGTACCGTGGTCGCGGTGGCCATCACCGGCCAACCGCAGCGTGCCGGCTTTCCGCTCACGCTGGAGTTGGCGAGTTCCAAACTCCCCAAGCGGTCGTGGGTCACAATCGGCCAGATAACGAAATCCTCGGCACCTGATAGACGCTGTCCGCAGGCAGCCTACGCCATCTTCGCCTGCAACCGCTTGTCGATCGCGTCGAGGAACGCTTCCGTGTTGAGGTACGGTGCGTCCTTGCTGATGAGAATGGCCAGGTCCTTCGTCATCTCGCCGGATTCCACCGCGTCGATGCACACCGCTTCGAGCGCATTGGCGAAATCGATCAACGCCGGCGTACCATCGAGCTTGCCCCGATGCGCGAGGCCACGCGTCCAGGCAAAGATCGACGCGATCGGATTCGTTGACGTCGCGCGGCCTTTCTGATGCTCGCGATAGTGACGCGTCACTGTGCCGTGCGCTGCTTCCGCTTCCATCGTCCGGCCGTCCGGCGTCATCAGGACGCTGGTCATCAGACCGAGTGAGCCAAAGCCCTGCGCCACGATGTCCGACTGCACGTCGCCGTCATAGTTCTTGCACGCCCACACATAGCCGCCTTCCCACTTGAGCGCGGCCGCAACCATGTCGTCGATGAGACGATGTTCGTACGTGATGCCCTTGGCGTCGAAGTCGGCCTTGAACTCGTCGTTGAACACCTGCTCGAAGATGTCCTTGAAGGCACCATCGTACGCCTTGAGGATGGTGTTCTTCGTGCTGAGGTACACGGGGTAGTTGCGCTGCAAACCATATGTGAGACTGGCGCGCGCAAAATCGCGGATGGAGTCGTTGAAGTTGTACATCCCCATCGCGACACCACCATCGGCACCGAACTTCGCGACTTCCATTTCCATGGGCGCGCTGCCGTCGGCCGGCGTATACGTAATGGTTACTGTCCCCGGGCCCGACACCTTGAAGTCCGTCGCTTTGTATTGGTCGGCATGCGCATGGCGGCCGATCACGATCGGCTTGGTCCACCCCGGCACGAGGCGGGGGATGTTCTTCATGATGATCGGCTCGCGGAAGATCACGCCGCCAAGAATGTTGCGGATGGTGCCGTTGGGGCTCTTCCACATCTTCTTGAGGTTGAACTCCTTCACGCGCGCTTCGTCGGGCGTGATCGTCGCGCACTTCACGGCGACTCCATGCTTCTTCGTCGCATTGGCCGAGTCGATGGTGACCTGATCATTCGTCGCATCGCGATGTTCGATGCCTAAGTCGTAGTAGTCGAGCTCAACGTCGACATAGGGCAGAATCAGCTTGTCCTTGATGAACTGCCAGATGATGCGCGTCATCTCGTCGCCGTCCATCTCGACGACGGGGTTCACTACCTTGATTTTGGCCATGGGTCGGTGAGTGCTTGAAACAGGGAGCCCCTCAGGGGCGCGGCGGTGGGTTTCTTTGCCTGCAACGCCTTACACGTTAGCGCCGGTGCACCCTGAGTCCAGCCACACGTTCCCGTCCGCGCGCTCCGGGGAGAAACGAACAACGGGGACTCAGCTTGAGTCCCCGTTGAAGTGTGGCGTAATCAGTCTGCCACAGCGTTGCGATTCGTCGTCCCGCTGGTCGGTGCCCCATGTCGGTGGGGCACGACAAGCCTTCACATCAGGCGCGGGCGTTCTGCCGGCGACGAGCGGCGAAGCCCAGCCCCGCAAGGCCAGCCGCCATCAACATATACGTGGAAGGCTCGGGCACGACGGTGGCAGAGCTCAGGTAGAACTGGTCGCCAGACGTCCCGCCGTAGCGGAAGTAAAAATCGCTGCTCGTGAGGTTGAGATCGAACTTTCCGCTGTTGATGGGGAGCAGAGCCGTCGTCCAGTTCACGTCGTCGGTGCTGTACTGAAAGGTCGCGTTCCGTGTCCAGCCAGTGGTGTTGTGCCCTTCGGAACGCAAACCGATCGAACCGATGCTAACCGCCTGAAGAAAGCTCAGCTTGAGCTTCTCGCCAGCGGTGATGTTGTCATCGCTTGGCGTGTTGAGCCGGCTATACACACCCATG